>ENA-OSEO01001050-OSEO01001050.1-sediment-metagenome-genome-assembly--contig:-NODE-1050-length-57205-cov-55.690397_pt1 | contig 57205 bp, 49 predicted proteins | sample MGYA00237883_ERZ534232 | MGnify/ENA metagenome assembly ERZ534232
CAGCCCATCTTGCCGCTCTATCGTAACCAGGAGTGCAGGACTTGTATAGCGTTACCCACACTAAAAAGCGAAGAGCCATGCAGAGACGGTGCGGTCGATGATGGGGTGGGCAACCCGTCCGATGGCGCGGCGAAAATCCTGCCAAATATTGGCAGAAAATCGGGAGTAACTGAGTAATCGTAATCGAGGCTCGAGGCTCGAGACTCGAGGCTCGAGACTCGAGGCTCGTTCCCGCCATGCGATATCCGGACATCGGAATTCGGACATCGGACATCGGAATTCGGACCTGGGTCCTGGGTTCTGGGTCCTAGATCCTTGGTCCAAGGTCCTTGGTCCTAGGTTTTGGGTTCTAGGCCCAAGGTCCCAGCTCCTTGTTCCCAGAGCTCTGGTTCCAGTCTCCAGGTTTCAGTCCCCAAGTCCCAGATCCCAGATCACAGGTCCCAGATCCCAGATCCCAGGTCCCAGGTCCCATGAACAGCAAATACGGACTCGACTCCAAATAGCCAATAAAATATTAGCAATAAGCAATAACCATTAAATGAAAAATGACAAATGATCAATGAAACTAAATGATCCCTTCGTGCCCTTTGTGACTTTGTGGTGGATCGGTCCGAACCTGACAGGAAATCGTTGCCCGGCGGGGCCCCGGGCGGCTACAATGAAACCGTATCCCGTTTCAACAACTGCCGGAGGTGAGGCGCCATGGTCCGAATCGGCCTGGATGTGGGAGCCACCAAGACGGTGGGGCTGCTGTGCACGGAGTCCGGCCGGGTTTTGCACCGCGTCCGGCAGAAGAGCGCGGTGAAGGACCCCGAACAGCTGTACCAGGATATCCGGAACCTGATTCAGAAGCTGACCGGGGAGGCCCCGGAGCGGCCCGCGGCCGCCTGCATCGGCATCGCCGCGTTCGTGGACCACGCGACGGGGCACATCCACTACGCGCCCAACCTGCAGGTGGAGAACGTCCCGCTGGGCCATCGACTGCAGCGGGACCTGGGCATGCCCATCCACCTCGACAACGACGTGAACTGCGGCGTGCTGGGCGAGACGCGGTTCGGCGCCGCCAAGGGGGTGCGGCACGTCGTGGGGCTCTTCATCGGCACGGGGATCGGCGCGGGGATCGTCACCCACGGCCACCTGCTGCGGGGCGCGCGGGGCATCGCCGCCGAAGCCGGTCACATGCTCTTCATCCCGGGCGGCCGGGCGTGCGGGTGCGGCCGGCGCGGCTGCTTCGAGGCGTACGCCGGCGGCCGGTTCATCAACGAGACGGTGATCCGGGCCTGCCGCACGCACCCCAAGTCCGGACTATGCGCCGAGGCGGACAAGAACCTTTCCGGCGTGTGGCGGGCCATGAGCGACGGCGACCCGGTGGCCCGCCAGATCTGGGATAAGGCGATTCTCGCCCTGCGGGTGCTGGTCACCAACCTGGTCACGCTGTTCGATCCGGAGATGGTGCTGCTGGGCGGCACCGTCGTCCACGAGCTGCCCCAGGTGGCCGACTCAGTCCGGGAGTTCCTCGTGGCGCAGCGGCTGCGGGGAATCCTCCACACCATTCCCCTGACCCAGGCGGTGCTGGGCGGCGACGCGGTGGCGCTCGGCGCCGCCTGCCTGCCCGACCAGCCGTGACGGAGGCGGCCCCATGATCCGCGCGAGCGATCCGGATTTCGCGTGCCGCCTGGAACTGCCTGGCTGGCGGCTGGTGTTCGCCGACCTGGCGCTTGGGGAAGCATTCGACCGGGCCGTCCTCGATGCCCGCCTCGCCGCGGCCGAGGCGGACCTGCGCCATCGCTTCGCCGGCGGCGACACGACCGCCGACCCGGTGCTGGCGGCGCTTCGCGAGTTGTTCAAGGCGGCCGGCACGAGCCCGTCGCGTTACCGGCCGTCGTCCGAAGCGTTGGTGCGGCGCGTGCTCAAGGGTGACCCGCTGCCGCGGATCCAGCCGCTGGTGGACCTCAACAACCTGGTCTCCATCGACACGCTCTGCCCGGCCTGCGTCATGCGCCCCGACACGGTGCATCCGCCGCTGGTGCTGCGGCGCGGCGCCGCCGGAGAGGTGGTCCGCGGCTTCAAGGGCGAGCTGGACCTGGACGGCAAGCCGGTGCTCGCCGACCGCGAGGGTCCCTTCGGCACGCCCATCACCGACGACCACCGGGTGGTCCTTCACGCCGAGCACCGCGAGGCGCTCCTCGTGGTCTATGAACCGCGTGCCGCCGCTGTCGGTTCGGCGGCTTGCCTGGCCGGCCTGGCGAACGGGCTCCCTGGCCTGGCCGTGGGACCGGCGCGCGTCTTTGAGTGAGGGCCGGTGCGGCCGGATTCACCACGAAGGCACAGAGGACACGAAGGGAGCATTCAGTTTCCATTGATCATTTTTCATTTATTGGTTATTGCTTATTGCTTATATTTTATTGGCTATTTGAAGTCGAGTCGGGGCTTGCGGGACGAGGTTGGATGGAAAATGGGTGAAACGGTGAATCGGTGAATGGGTGAATCGGTGAATCGGAGCGTTGGAGACAGTTTTAGATCCGGGCTCAAAACATAAAAAAGACTCTGTGTCCTCGGTGCCTCTGTGGTGAAGACGGACTGCCCGAAGTCCGATGATCGGAAACGAGCCTCGAGTCTCTGTGGTGAAGACGGACTGCCCGAAGTCCGATGATCGGAAACGAGCCTCGAGCCTCGAGCCTCGAGCCTCGATTACGAATACGAGCACGATTACGATTACGAGTACGAATTACGAGCACGAACCATCAACCATCAACCATCAACCATCAACCTGTAATGTGAACCTGAGAATAAACGATGGACCTGAATAACATACGCATCCCGATTCCAAAGATGGACGGGGCGGCGTTTGACGCCGTGGGCGTCGGCCTGAACGCCGTGGACCGGATCGTCACCGTGGACCGTTATCCGGAGCTCGGGGGCAAGGTGGCGTTCCGCGACGAGCGGGTTCTCCCCGGCGGGCAGGTGGCCACGGCCATGCTGGCGGCGCGCGTTCTCGGGCTGCCGCGGGTGCGCTACATCGGCAAGGTGGGCGACGACGCCTTCGGGCGCATCCAGCTCGAGAGCCTCGCCGCCGGCGGGCTGGACACGGCCTGCGTCCGCGTGGAGCCGGACACGCCGAACCAGTCCGCCCTCATCGTGGTGGACGCCGCCACCGGCGAGCGCACCATTTTCTGGCAACGCTCGGAGCGCCTCGACTTCCGCCCCGGTGAGATCCGCCCCAAAGAGTACTGCGCCGCGCCGGTGCTCCACGTCGATGGGCATGACGAGGCGACGGCCGTGGAGTGCGCCTGCACCGCCCGCGCCCGGGGCATCGTGACCGTGCTCGACATCGACAAGGTGCGCCCCCGCTCCCGCGAGATCCTGCCCCACATCGACTGCTGCATCTCTTCGGAAAGTTTCCCCCACACGCTCACGGGCGAGGCGGACCTGGAGCGGGCGCTCCGCGGCGTGGCGGCCCTTTGCCCCGGTCTCGTGGCCGCGACCCTGGGCCCCCGCGGGGTGGCCGGCGTGTGGCGCGGCGAGTACTTCGAGGTGTCCGGCTGCACGGTCCGGTGCGTGGACAGCACCGGTGCCGGAGACGTTTTCCATGGCGCGTTCATCTACGCCCTGCTCCAGGGCTGGTCCCTGGGGCGGATGCTCCGCTTCGCCAACGCCGCCGCCGCGCTCAACTGCACGGCGCCGGGCGCCCGCGGCGGCCTCCGCCCCGCCGCCGACGTTATGGAATTTATGGAGAGATGAACAGGTTCACCACGAAGGCACGAAGGACACAAAGGACGACTGGGGCTGGGGTGCTTGTTGATGGTTGATAGTTGATTGTTGCGAGTTGATGAGAGTTGGAGTGTGGGCACGATCTTGCAAAAAGAGCCTTCCGCTTCATCAAGCACCAAACAAACCTGCATGCACCAATAAAAGACAAATGAAATATGACAAATGATAAATGATAAATGAAATGAATGCTTTGTGTCCTTAGTGCCTTTGTGGTGAGTATGGTTCATAAGGAGTGATTCATGGACGCCGTACGATTGCTGGAGGAGCTGATCCGGTTCGACTCGGCAAATCCGTTCGTCTGCCACGAGGTGGATCCCGACGACCCCGCCACCTGGAAGCTGGAGGGGAACGAGATCCGCATCGCGGAATACCTGGAACCGCTGCTGCGGTCCGCGGGTTTCGCCGTGCGGCGGCAACCGGTGCACGAAGGGCCTGACGGCACGGTGTACCACAACCTCCTGGCGGAGAAAGGACGGGGCCCCGCGTCGATCCTCTTCTACGGCCACATGGACACGGTCACGGCCCGGCCTTGGCTGAGCCGCGAGCAGGCCCTCACGCCGGCGCGGAGCATCCGCCACATCGACGGCATGGACCGCGAGATCATGACCGGCCTGGGCGCCAACGACATGAAGGCGGGGCTGGCCGCGGCGCTCGAGGCGCTGGCCCCGCTGGAGCCCGACGGCTGGCGCATCAAGCTGGCGTTCGGCGTGGACGAGGAGTTCTACTCCACCGGCGGCTACGTCCTGTCGCGCAGCGACTTTCTCGACGACGTCCGCGCCGTGGTCATCCCCGAAACGGGCGACGGCCCCAACACCCGCCACGGCACCGGCACCATCACCCTGGGCCGGCTGGGGCGCTGCGAGTGCGTCATCGATGTCGCCGGCACCGGCGGGCACGGCGCCCAGGCGCATGACCCGGCGCTCGTGAGCGCCGCCGCCGAGACGGTGAAGATCGCCACGCGGCTGGAGCGGCTCCGCGCCGAGTACCGGGAGCGGTTCACGTTTTGCGCCGAGCCCATGCCCGATCCGAACGCCACGGGGGAGATCTCCGGCAGCACCTTCGTGAGCCGCGTCGAAGCGGGCGACGGGTCGCTCTCCATCCCGTCGGCGGGGCGGATCCTGGTGAGCTTCCAGCTCACGCCCGGCGTCACCGTGGCCAGCCGCCTCAAGCTCCTCGAGGGCCTGGTGGCGGCGATGTACGCCTCCGGCGAGCTGACGCGGGTCAAGGTGTCCGGCGAGTTCCGGCCCGTGCGGGTGTCGCTGCGCAAGCGCCCCACCCCCTTCAACGAGGCGTTCTGCACGCCGGCGGACCACCCGTTCACGCGGCATGTGCGCGGCATCGTGGACGAGACGGTGGGCTTCCGGGCGTTCAACATGGGCTGGTCCAACGCCGATGAGAACCTCTTTGCCATGGCCCGGCCGGAAGTGCCCATCCTGAACCTGTCGCCGCTCGGGCGCGATTGCCACAAGGCGGACGAATGGGTGGAGCTGGCCAGCGTCCACGAACTCGTTCGCATCCTGCACGCCGCCGCCGCCCGGTTCGGGGAGTATCTCAAGGCGAGTCGGTGAATCGGTCAAAAGGCTCGCGAAGGCGCCAAGACGCAAAGCAGATTTTGTTGTCCATGGAAAGGCGAGTAAGGTAGAAGCGGACCCGACGTGCCGGCGAAACATCGGACCTCAACGGGTAAAACAAATGACCAGTTTAGTACTGACAACAGCCCTTTCCCAATTGAAAAAAAACGGTTCTGTGTATTTTGCCGGCTGCTGGAGCCTGATTCAATGGATGTCCTTCCCCGGAGTTTTTTATCCGGACACAGGACAGTTTATTAGGCACTCATTCTCTTCTGGTCTGAAATTTACACATAACGTGGTAGGACCTACTTATCCTCTTTTTCTTGATGGAATTATTTCAATATTTCCTGCGTATTTGCGGATGACTGTTCTCGTTGCAATACAGCTTGCAGGCATCGTTAGCGTCGTATGGGCAGTACAGCGTATCGGCGAAATGTGGAGCGGCCCGAAGTGCGGAGCGTGGGCATCTTGGTTGACAGCCTTGTATTTCCCCCTGTATCTGCATGCTTCGTGCGCTTTGACGGAAAGTTTATTCATTACATTATCTGTTTGGAGTATCTATGCCTTCTGTCTGGGAGCTCTGCATAAGCGAATCCTGTTTTTCACTTTTGCCGGGATGCTGGCGGCTCTTGCCATTGGACAACGCTCCGTAGGCATCGTTCTTCCTGCGGTATTTATAATAATGTTGGTGATCCCTGCTGGAATAAAACGGCTACGGTTCGCGATGGCCTGTTTCGGCGGACTGTTTGCCGTTCTGTTTGTTTTGATGGCAATCAATCTGATTCATTATGAACATTTTCGGCTTGTTGCCGGAACCGGCGCCCATCTGTTCGGCAGGGTCGCGCAGGTGGACAAATGGTTACCGGATACCGCCGAAGCACGCCTGATACAACAAACTGCCGCTCAAGCAGGCATGGATACACCTCTTGTAAAAGAGGGTGGATGGATAATGCAGGAATTATTGTCGAAACTGCCGGGAATGGATCAGGAAAAAGCTGACTCTTTATTACGGAAAGTTGCAATTCAAAGTCTGACGAGTCGTCCTTGGTCTTCGGTGCGCTTGACTGTATCGTCGATGGATCATATGGTGACTGCGTATCACCCCAATGCTACGCGGCTTTTTCTCCGGCCAGAACAGTATGCCGACTTTGAGGCGTATCCTTGGAGACTTGCGTCGAACCATCGAGACTTCGAGTACCTCTGGAAAAAACTGCCCGGATATTCTCCTCCACAGCGTTTGGGATACTGGCCTTTTGCCGTCGGAGAATTATGGGGTCATTTATCCAAATACGGTAGGGGCCGATGGGTTCTTTTTGCCATGGGCATAGGCATTATTGTTGGGTGTTGGAAACGAAATGTCGGTCTACTGGGTGCGTCGTTGGCGGCAGCGCTTCAACTTGCTGCATCGGCATGTGGAGATCAGCCGGATTTGCGGTATTGGGATCCGGCAACTCCATTTTTCTTTCTCATGATTGCTCAGCTGTTATCATACGTGTTGATATATGCCAGTCGCTGGAAACATGTCATCGTGGGGAAGGAAGAAGTACGCGCAGCCTAAATTTCTATCACCGATGGCCGTCCGCCCTGGTCCGCTCCGGCTTATGGTTGGTGTACCCGGCCAAGCGCCCGAAGTGCCGCCAATCCGCTGAATTCCGGTCGGCTTGGTACTTCGTCACCAGCTCCCATTAACAATATACAATCAACGATCAACCATCAACGATCAACCATCAACCATCAACCATCCCGAACCTGTGAGCAGAAGAAACTTGACAACCCATTCCCGGCCGGTACATCTTTGGATAACAGTAAATGAGCCAACACGCACTGATGAGAAAAACAGGAACGATCTGCGTCTGGATCTTGACCGTGAGTCTGGCCGTGGCGCAGGGTGAGGCGACGCCGCAGGGGCCGCGGATCATGCGCACGGGGACATTTCATGGCAATGAGGTCGTCGCGCGGTCGGGCGAGCAGTGGCTGGCCCTGGTGGCGGCCGACGGCGGGTGGACCCTGGCGGAGGCGTGCGTCCAGGTGGATCCCGTCCGGGATGCGCTGCAGGACGCGGACGGTGCGGCAACTGGCAAGCGGGTGTCCGTCGCGCCCGACGGACCGGTCCTGGTGCTGATCCGGGGTGTCGGCGGACTCCGGCCGGGCCCGGTGGCGACGGCCGCCGCCCGGCCCGTTCCCCTGGCGATCGGCCGGTCCGTCACCCTGCAACTGGGCGACCGGCGCTACCGGCTGGCCGTCACGTGCGGCACGGCGGCCCCCGTATCCGCCGACAACTTCCGGGAATGCCCGCTGGAACTGGCCGAAGGGGCCCGGTCGCAGCGACTCCTGAACTTCTCGGTCTACCATCCCCCCGGCGGCCGGCCGGTGGTGGCGAGCGATGCGCAGCCGACCCTGCTCTGGGCGGGCGACCTGGATCGGGATGGCGCCCTCGATCTCCTCCTGGACATCACGAACCACTACAACATGTCCCATGCCGCCCTGTTCCTGTCGTCCGCCGCCCCGAACGGCGACCTGGTGGCGAAGGTCGCGGAATTTGTGACCTACGGCGATTGAGCGCCGCCTGCGGGACGGAGGAGCGTGAGATGAACGCGGAGACCTTCGGCTGCAATCGGTGCTGGCCGCCGTGGGCGTCGGCGGCCTGGGAGGCGTTCCTGGCGCTGCCCGTGGAGGCCGAACTCGTGGACGAGTCCCACTTCGCCGTCGCCATTCGCGCCTGCGCGGCCTGCGGACAGCGTTTCGTCATCGTGTTCAAGGAGCTCATCGACTGGGCGAACGGCGAGGATCCCCAGGACTGGACAGTGCTCCCTGTCACGGCGGCGGAGGCCGCGGCGCTGGCCGAGGCCGGCGCCGCCATCGAGCCGGCCCTGGCCGCCCTGGCGCCCCACCGGCGCTCGCTGCGCCGCGAGTTCCCGATGGGAAGGCGGCCGAGGGTGCATTGGGATAACGGGATCTCCGTCGGCCCGCACGACTGAGGGGGCGCCGCGCCGCAGAGGGGAGCGAACCGGCGATGCGGCGAACGGGCGGCCGGCCCGCAGTCGGGGGATCTGCAACCGCTCGTCAACTCTCAACTCATAACCATCCCCTGAGGGATCGGTAACAAGCCCCGAGCCCCGAGCCCCGAGCCTCGTTCCCGATCCCCGTCCGGCTCAGGCCTGCCGCCGGAAGACCTCGTCCCAGTCCAGGCGGGCGGTGAGCTGCATGGTGGCGAACAGGGTGACGACGCAGAGCGCGCTGATCACCAGTCCGGTGTACCCCTCGAAGAAGAACGTGTAGGAGAAACCCACCTGGTACACGAGTTGGGAGATGCCCACCTCCAGCAAAGCGAACCGCATGCCGGCCACGAGGCGGATGTAGGTGAACACCAGCAGCAGGGAGACGGCGGCGCAGACGGCGAATGCGACGTGGATGTCCACGTGGTCCACCAGATAGGCCAGCAGCAGGTGGAAGCTGAAGAACGCCGCGGCGAGGAAGAAGTAGTGCATGGGGTGCAGGGTGATCCCGCGGCGGGTGGTGAGGATGAGCACGAGGAAGAAGAAGAGGAACAGCGACACGGGCGCGGCGGCGGTGACGGCGGCCACCCACGGCCCCGGGTTCAGGCGGTGGGGCAGCCCGATGCCCACGCGGTCGTCGGTGAAGATGTTGGTGAACCGCCAGGTGAGGCGCCAGCCACCGTCGCGGCGCTCCTTGCTGGCCGGCGAGATGCCGCCGGCGGGGAAGTCGAAGCCGTCGAAGTCGGTGTCCATGGTCAGGGTGAAGTCCCGGACCTGCGCGACCTTTTCGCCGAAGCGGTATCTCCACTCGTCGAGGCCCTGGGAGTCGTAGGCCACCTCCACCCGGGCCTCCTCGCCCGGCGCCACCCGTGCGACGGCCCGGATCTTGCCGTCGGTGACGGGCGCGTCCGTGACGGGTTGGCCGGCCACCGCCAGGCGGAAGTTGTCGAGGCGGGCGTCGCCGGCGGGGAAGGGGAAGGTGATCCACACGTCGCGCGCCTCCGCGGTGGTGTTGCGGAAGCGGTAAGCCGCCTCGAAATGCACCCGGTAGGTGGCGTACCAGAGGAGGCCCTTGCGGCGGTGGTCCACCGCGAGTCGGACCCGGATGTCGCTGCCGGCCAGGGGGAGGGCGCGCCCCACTTCCTCAACCTTCTCCTCGACCACCGCTTGCTTGTCGCGCCATACGGTCACCTGGCGTTTGACCGGCTCGTGGTAGCACGCGGTAGGGGCCGGCTGGGTCTGGGGGGAGCCCCAGAGCTGGTCCACGGCGTGGCGGAGCTTGTCCTGCTGGCTCTCGGTCCGGTAGACGATGGTGCCGCTGAGCGCCAGCCAGGCGACGGCGGTGGCGACGAAAATCAGCCCGATGGCCAGGATGCGGATGACGGGACGCATGGTCACCTCCGGTGGAAATGTGGGCGGTCACGGGTCCCGCCGGCGACCATCATGGCGGCCGCTTGTGAAGACAGAATGAAGTCGCGGCGAAATCGGGGGGGATTCGGGACGGCCGGATTCACCACGAAGGCACAAAGCACACAAAGGGATCACTCGGCTTCCATTGATCATTTTTCATTGGTCATTTGTCATTGGTCAAAACGGAGGATAAATCGGTGAATGGGTGAATGGGTGAATGGGTGAATGGGTGAATCGGAGTGTTGGCGATAGTTTCAGATCAGGGCTCAAAACATAAAAAAGACTCTGTGTCCTCTGCGTCTCTGTGGTGAAGATTGACTGCTCGATGTCCGCGTTCCGGTAACGAGCCTCGAGTCTCGATTACGAATTACGATTACGATTACGAATTACGATTACGATTACGAATTACGATTACGAGGGGGGCGATCAGCGTTTGAAGAGGAAATGCAGCAGCGGGATCAGCCAGCCGAGGATGAACGCCGCGCCGAGGTTCAGTCGCACGATCACCGGCAGGTCGCGCATGCGGCGGTAGTGGGCGTACAGGTTCATGGCCACGGCGAGCACCAGACTGACCAGCATGCCGTAGATCCAGACGGCGTGGAAACCGAACAGGCGGAAGAACAGGATGGAGTAGGTCAGGCTGAACAGCGGGCCCACCAGCGCGGTGGCCAGCACCAGCGTCAGGAAAACCGTCATGGTCTGGGCCAGACGGCTGGGCGGATCGTCCATCCGGCGGGAGGTCTTCAGGAACCCCCAGCTCATGAGGCAGCCCAGCAGAAAGCCGGCGGGCAGGCCGACGATGAGCAGCAGCAGCAACTGGCTCAGGATCGCTTTGAGCACAGACGATGAACCTCGCTCCGGATTATAAGAAAAAACATGCTATGATGCCACGAAAATGAACGGGCGGAGGACGGATCATGGACGGACGGCCCGGGCCGGGCGGACCGGCGGCAGACGACGATCGCTGGTGCGATCTGGCCTGCCCGTGGGCCGAGTTCCCCGATGACGTGGCGGTGGACGGCTCCCTGTCGTGCCGGACATTCCGCGCCCTCTACTGCCGGCAACTGAAGCGCCTGGTGCCCCAGAACGCCCGCTGTGCCGCCCGCCGGGCGGCGCCGGACGCGGCGCCGCCGCCGGACCGAAACTGATGCGGCCAGGAGCCGGACCCGCCCCCGTGGGCCGCCGGCGCGCGGCGCTCCCGGCGACCGCGCCAGGCCTTCCCGAGCGGGACAAAAGTGCTTGACAGTGGGGGGGGCTTTTGCTATAGTGCCGACTCTTTCGTGCACCGGACCCCGGTGTGGGTTCGGGTAATTCGTTCAAGGAGTTGACTGTGCCGACGATCAACCAGCTCGTCCGCAAGAGCAGAGCGCAGGTCCGGAACAAGACCAAGGCGCCCGCTCTGCAGCGTTGCCCGCAGCGCCGGGGCGTGTGCACCCGCGTGTACACCACCACGCCGAAGAAACCCAATTCCGCCTTGCGCAAGGTGGCCCGTGTCCGCCTGACCAACGGAATCGAAATCACCTCCTACATCCCCGGCGAGGGGCACAGCCTCCAGGAGCACAACATCGTGCTGGTCCGCGGCGGCCGCGTCAAGGACCTGCCGGGCGTGCGCTACCACATCGTCCGCGGCACGTTGGACTGCGGCGGCGTCGACAAGCGGGCCAACTCCCGCTCCAAGTACGGCACCAAGCGGCCCAAGAAATAACCACAGGAACGGAGTACGAGGATGCCGAGAAGAAGAGAAGTCGCCAAGCGGGCCACCCCGCCGGACCCGATCTATAACAGCGAGCTGGTGACCAAGTTCATCAACTCCATGATGTCGAAGGGCAAGAAGACCATCGCCGAAAACAGCTTTTATGCGGCGATGGACATCATCTCCAAGAAGGCCAAGGACGACCCCCTGAAGATCTTCAAGCGGGCCGTCCAGAACAGCAAGCCCCAGGTGGAAGTGAAGACCCGCCGGGTGGGCGGCGCCAACTACCAGGTGCCCATCGAGGTGAGCCCCACCCGCCAGCAGTCGCTGGCCATCCGCTGGCTGATCAACTACTCCCGCCAGCGCGGCGAGAAGACCATGCGGGAGCGCCTGGCCAACGAGCTGATCGACGCCTTCAACGAGCGCGGCGCCACCATCAAGAAGAAGGAAGACACCCACAAGATGGCCGAGGCCAACAAGGCGTTCGCCCACTTCCGCTGGTAATCCGCCGCTTATTCCGCATGCAGTGACCGATTGAGCAGTCCGGCCGCCCGGACTGCATGTGTTTGTACCGTCCGCCGGGCCGCTCCGTCCGCGGCACCGATCCCCGAACGGGGTCCCGGCCGGCCGGCGACTGCGATCAGGAGAACAACCGTGGCGCGCCAAACTTCGCTGGAAAAAACCCGCAACATCGGGATCATGGCCCATATCGACGCCGGGAAGACCACCACCACCGAGCGGATCCTCTTCTACACCGGGATCACCCACCGCCTGGGCGAGGTCCACGAAGGGACCGCGACCATGGACTGGATGGTCCAGGAGCAGGAGCGCGGCATCACCATCACCTCGGCCGCCACCACCTGCTTCTGGCAGGACCACCGGATCAACATCATCGACACGCCGGGCCACGTCGATTTCACCGCCGAGGTGGAGCGTTCCCTGCGCGTGCTCGACGGCGCGGTGGCCGTATTCTGCGCCGTGGGCGGCGTGGAGCCGCAGTCGGAGACCGTCTGGCGCCAGGCCGACCGGTACAACGTGCCGCGCATCGCCTTCGTCAACAAGATGGACCGGCCCGGCGCCGACTTCATCAACTGCATGGCCATGATGCGGGCCCGACTCGACACCGCCCCGCTGGCCGTCCAGTTGCCGCTGGGGGCCGAGGACGCCTTCCACGGGGTGATCGACCTCGTGCGCATGAAGGCCTGCATCTACGACGACGAGACGAAGGGCGCCCACTACCACGAGACCGACATCCCGGCGGAGCACCTGGCCGAGGCGGAGAGCTTCCGCGAGCGGCTGCTGGAGACGGCCGTCGAGATGGACGACGCGGTGCTGGGCAAGTACCTCGAGGGCGCGCCCATCACCGAGGCGGAGCTCAAGGCCTGCATCCGCAAGGGCACCGTCGCCCTGCGCTTCACCCCCGTGCTCTGCGGCGCGTCCTTCAAGAACAAGGGCATCCAGCCCCTGCTCGACGCCGTGGTGGACTACCTGCCGTCGCCGCTGGACGTGCCGGCGGTGGAGGGCCAGGACGAGCGGGGCGAGCCGGTGCGGCGCCCCTGCGGCGACGACGAGCCGTTTGCCGCGCTCGTGTTCAAGATCATGACCGACCCGTACGTCGGCTCCCTCGCCTTCATGCGGGTGTACAGCGGCCGGCTCGCCAACGGCACCACCGTCTACAACTCCACCCGGCAGGCCAACGAGCGGATCGGCCGGCTCCTCAAGATGCACGCCAACAAGCGCGAGGAGATCCCCGAGATCCGGGCCGGGGACATCGCCGCCGCCGTGGGGCTCAAGAAGGTGAGCACCGGCGACACCATCTGCGACCGGAACAACCCCGTCCTGCTGGAGGCGATCGATTTCCCGGCGCCCGTCATCAGCGTGGCCATCGAGCCGAAGACCCAGGCCGACGTCGACAAGATGGGCGGGGCGCTCGGCAAGCTCATGGCCGAGGACCCCACCTTCCGCGTGAAGGTGGACGACGAGACCGGCCAGACCATCATCTCCGGCATGGGCGAGCTGCACCTCGAGATCATCGTCGACCGCCTCATGCGCGAGTTCGGCGTCGAGGCGCGGGTGGGCCGTCCCCAGGTCGCCTACCGCGAGACCATCACCAAGGCGGTCGAGGCGGAGGGCCGCTTCGTGCGCCAGACGGGCGGCCACGGCCAGTTCGGCGTGGTCAAGCTGAAAGTCGAGCCGCAGCCGGCCGGCGGCGGCTTCGAGTTCGTCAACGGCATTTTCGGCGGCACGGTGCCGCGGGAGTACATCCCCTCAGTGGAGAAGGGCGTCCGCGAGGCCATGGAGAACGGCGTGCTGGCGGGCTACGAGATGGTGGACGTCAAGGTGACCCTCTATGACGGCGCCTATCACGAGGTGGACTCGTCCGAGATGGCCTTCAAGATCGCCGGATCCATGGGGCTCAAGGAGGGGGCGCGCAAGGCCGCGCCGGTGCTGCTGGAGCCGGTGATGAAGGTGGAGGTGGTCACTCCCGAGGAGTACATGGGCGACGTGATCGGCAACATCAACGCCCGGCGGGGCCGCATCACCCACATGGAGCATCGCGGCAGCACCCAGGTGGTCACCGCTATGGTGCCGCTGGCCGAGATGTTCGGCTACGCCACCGACTTGCGCTCCCTGACCCAGGGGCGCGCCACCTACACCATGCACTTCCACCAGTACGAGCCGGTGCCCGTCCATCTCGCCGAGAAGATCGTCGGCGGCGGGAAGTAGGGGGACGTGAGGAGATAGGAGATAGGGGAAGAGGGCTCTCGTGCTCGTAATTCGTAATCGTCATCGTAATCGTAATCGTAATCGAGGCTAGAGGCTAGAGGCTCGTTCCCGTAAAGCGTACAGCGGACTTCGGGCAGTCCGTCTTCACCACAGAGGCACAGAGGACACAGAGTCTTTTTTATGTTTTGAGCCCGGCTCTGAAACTGTCTCCAACGCTCCGATTCACCGATTCACCCATTCACCGATTCACCCATTCACCCATTCACCCATTCACCCATTCACCGATTCACCGACTCACCGACTCACCGACTCACCGATTCACCCATTCACCGACTCACCCATTCACCGATTCACCGACTCACCGACTCACCGATTCACCCATTCACCGACTCACCGATTCACCCATTCACCCTCTGAATTGACCAATGACAAATGATCAATGAAAGATGATCAATGAAAAAGGATCCATGACAACCGCACCGTCCTCTCTTGCCGCGGTCTCCCGCCGGCCACGGCCCGCCCCCCCCGAGCCCCGAGCCTCGAGCCTCGAGCCTCTAGCCCCGAGCCTCTAGCCCCGAGCCTCTAGCCTCGCCCCTTCCGGCTCTTCGCGTGGGGGTGGGCCTGCTGGTACACCTTAATCAGGTGCTCGATGGACAGGTGGGTATACTTCTGGGTGGTGGACAGGCTGGCGTGGCCCAGCAACTCCTGGATCACCCGCAGGTCGGCGCCGGCGTTGAGCAGGTGCGTGGCGAACGTGTGGCGTAGCGTGTGGGGGCTGATCTTGAGCCGGACCGCCACGCAGTGGATGTAGCTGTTGAGGATGCGCCGCACCGAGCGGTCCGTCAGGCGCCCGCCCCACAGGTTGAGAAAGACGGCCTCCCCCTCGCGGTCCTCGGCGGGCGCGGCGGCCAGGATGAGCTGGCGCTCGGGCCACCACGCCTCCAGGGCGCGCGCCGCGGCGTCGCCGAACGGCACGAGCCGCTCCTTCTTCCCCTTGCCGCGCACGCGGATCATCGCCTCGGCGGTTTGGATGTCCGCCGTGTTGAGCCCCACCAGTTCGCCGACGCGCATCCCCGTGGCGTACAGCAGCTCCAGCAGCGCCCGGTCGCGCCGTCCCTTGCGGGTGGCCGGGTCGGGCGCCTCCACCAGCGCCTGCGCCTGGTCCAGCTCCAGGTGCGCCGGGATCCGCCGCGGGGTGCGGGGCATGCTCACCGCCAGGGCCGGGTTCCTGGCCAGCACGCCGATCCGCACCAGGTGCTTGAAGAATGACCGCAGCGACGACACCTTCCGGCAGATGGTGGTCTTGGCCAGGTTCTGCTGGTACAGGAAGCCGAGGAACTCCCGGATGGAGAGGGAGTCGATGTCCTCGACGGGCGGTTCGGTGGCGCGGCCGCGGCTGTCGGTCCGGGTGAAGAACGTGGCGAACTGGCGCAGATCCGCCTCGTAGTTGCGCACCGTGTGGACGGACATGTTCCGCTCGAACTTCAGGTGCTCGAGGAAGCGGTCGATCAACTCCGGCAGCTTGCGGCCCATGTCGGCACCTCCGCGGTCGTGCTCATTATAAGACGGAACCGGCGAAACGGAGAGGGGGGGATTCACCACAGAGTCACAAAAGGCGCAGAGGATTCCATTCGGCGTTGATCATCTGACATTTTTCAGCTGTCATTGAAGACGGGTGAGTCGGTGAATCGGTGAATCGGTGAATCGGTGAATCGGTGAGTCGGTGAATCGGTGAATGGGTGAGTCGGTGAATGGGTGAGTCGGTGAGTCGGTGAGTCGGTGAATGGGTGAATCGGTGAATGGGAGCGTTGGAGACAGTTTCAGATCAGGGCTCAAAACATAAAAAAGACTCTGTGTTCTCTGTACTACTATCTCCAGAATTCTTGAAATTTTAAAAAGATTTTCATGATCCTTGGTGTGGTTCGTGTGGTTCGTGGTTTAAATTCTTTGGGTTGCGGGTTATACCCGCGCTAGGTCTCTGTGGTGAAGATTGGCTGCCCGATGTCCACGTTCCGGGAACGAGCCTCGAGCCTCGAGCCTCGATTACGATCACGATCACGAATTACGAGCACGAACCCTCAGCCCTCAACCCTCAACTATTCTCGAACCCGCCAACGGCCCAGTGATGCAACTTTGACTTTCCCGCCCGACCGTACTACGATGAGACACTTCCGCCCGGAGGGGCCGCCCGGACATGAACGAACTGCGCAAATTGATGGTCTACCTCAAGCCGTACCTCCCGTTGCTGGTGGTGTCGCTGGTGCTGCTGGCCCTGGTGAGCGCCCTCGAGGGCCTCATCATGATGCTCATCGAGCCCATCTTCAACTCGGTGCTGGCGCAGCACACGGCGCTGTCCGGCGCGGCGGCCAAGTTCCAGTTCCTGTACGACTGGTTCGACCTGCGCGGCCCCGACATCTACCTGAAGGTCGCCCTGGGCATCCTCGTCCTGACCTTCCTGAAGTGCGTCGGCCTCTACTTCGCCGACTACGCCACGATCTACACGGGCCAGAAGATCATCCAGCACGTGCGCAACGACCTGTTCGACCACGTCGTCCGGCAGTCCACCCTGTTCTTCTCGCGCCACTCCACCGGCAAGCTCACCAGCCGGATCGTCAATGACGTGGACAAGATCCAGGAGACGGTCTCGCGGTCGCTGGCCGACTTTGCCCGCCAGGTGCTCACCATGGTGGCGTTCGTCGTGCTGCTGTTCTACATCGACCCGTACCTGGCCGGCGCCACCCTCGTGGTGGGGCCGGTGGTGGCCGGGATCACCAGCTTCCTGGGCCGGCGGATCAAGGGTTACGGCTGGCACAGCCAGGAGCACGTGGCCGAGATGACCAACATGCTCCAGGAGACCATGTCGGGCCACCGGGTGGTGCAGAGCTTCGGCATGGAGGCCGGCGAGTCGTCGCGGTTCCGCCGCATGACCGACGGGCTGCTCCGCTTCAACCTGAAAGCCGGCCGGATCGTCTCCATCAACCCGCCGCTGATGGAGCTGATCGGCGTCCTGATCTTCGTCCCCTTCCTGGTGTACGCCCACTTCCGGATCATGGACGGCGCCCTCACCGTGGGCGCGTTCGCCGTGTTCCTGACGTCGCTGGTGCGGCTCTACGACCCGGTGCGCCGCATCTCGAGGATGCACCTCGGCTTCCAGCAGACGTTCGCCTCGGTGGACCGCATCTTCGAGGTGCTCGAGGAGGACGAGCGGGTCGCCGAAAAACCCGACGCCGCGGAACTGCCGCCCATGAGCCGCGACATCGTCTTCGACAACGTGTCGTTCCACTACGAGCGGCCGGGCGACACGCCGGTGCCGGTGCTCGAGGCGATCGACCTGCGGGTGCCCAGGGGCGAGGTGCTGGCCATCGTCGGCAGCTCGGGGGCGGGGAAGAGCACGCTGGCCAACCTGATCCCGCGGTTCTTCGACCCCACCGGCGGGGCCATCCGGATCGACGGCGTCGACCTGCGCGACGTCCGCCTCGAATCGCTGCGCCGGCAGATCGCCATCGTGACCCAGGAGACGTTCCTGTTCAACGACACGGTGCGCAACAACCTGTGCTACGGCTCCGGCGACGTGCCGGCCGACCGGCTCGAGGCGGCGGCGCGGGCCGCCCTGGCCCACGACTTCATCGTCAAGACGCCCCGGGGGTACGACACGGTCATCGGCGAGCGCGGCGCGCGGCTCTCGGGCGGCGAGCGCCAGCGGCTGGCCATCGCCCGGGCGTTGCTCCGGGACGCGCCGCTGCTGGTGCTCGACGAGGCCACCTCGTCGCTGGACAGCGAGTCGGAGAGCCTGGTCCAGCAGGCGCTGGCCAACCTGATGCGCAACCGCACCACCTTCGTCATCGCCCACCGGCTGAGCACCGTGCGCAACGCCGGCCGGATCATCGTGCTGGACCGCGGCCGCATCGTGGAGACGGGCACCCACGACGAGCTCTTGGCCCTGGGCGCGGTGTACCGGAAGCTGCACGACATCCAATTCCGCAACGAGGCGTGAGGACGATATGGGCACACTCCACTCCATGACGGGTTTCGCCAGCGGCTCCCGGGCCATCGGCGGCTACCTCGTGTCGATCCAGATGAAGGCGGTGAACAACCGCTACCTGGACATCTTCCTGAAGTTCCCGGCGGCCACCGTGGAGTTGGAGCAGGCGGTGCGCGATACCGTCAAGGCGGCGCTGCAGCGCGGCCGGGTGGATGTCTGGGTGGAACTGCAGCCGGCCGCCGGCGGCGCGCCGCCGCTGAACGCGGAGCTGATCCGACAGTTCCACGCCCAGCTCGCGCCGCTGGCCGGCGAGCTGAAGCTGGCCCTGCAGATGCGGGACCTGCTCACCCTGCCCGGCGTCCTCAAGGCGTCCGCCGAGTCGGCGACGGCCGACACCGCGTTCCAGGCCGGGCTGCTGGAGCTGCTCCGCGAGGTGCTGGCCGCCTTCGCCGCGATGCGCGCCCGCGAGGGGGAGAACCTGCGCCGTGCCATGAGCGGAATCCTCGAGGCGGTGGCCGCGCGGATCGGCGAGATCGCCGCGCACCAGGAGACGGTGCGGCAGCACTGCCTGGAGCGCTGGCAGAAGCGGCTGGGAGAGCTGCTGGCCGGGGCGGGGGAGCCGGACCCGGCGCGGCTGCTCCAGGAGGCGGCTTACCAGGCGGAGCGCGCCGACATCGCCGAGGAGCTGGATCGCTTCCGCTCCCACCTGCAGCAGTTCCGCGACGTGCTCACCGCCGGCGGGCCGGCGGGCAAGAAACTGGACTTCATCCTGCAGGAGCTCAACCGCGAGGCGAACACCATCCTGTCGAAGACCGACCTCATCGAGATCAGCCGCCTCGGCATCGACCTCAAGGCCGACATCGAAAAGCTCCGGGAGCAAATTCAGAATATCGAATAATCGGTGAATCGGTGAATCGGTGAATCGGTGAATCGGTGAATTGGTGAATCGGTGAATGGGTGAATGGGTGAATCGGAGTGTTGGAGACAGTTTCAGATCCGGGCTAAAACATAAAAAGACTCAGTGTCCTCTGTGCCCTCTGTGGTGAAGATGGACTGTCCGATGTCCGATGTACGCGTTACGGGAACGAACCTCGATAACGATTACGAGCACGATTGCGAATTACGATTACGAGTACGAGCACGAGGGATCGGGAACGAGCCTCTAGCCTCGAGTCTCGAGCCTCGATTACGAATTACGATCACGATTACGAATTACGATTACGAGCACGAACCCTCAACCCTCAACCCTCAACCCTCAACCCTCAACCCTCAACTATCAACGGTCAGCGGTTTCGGGCTGCTCCTGCGTGGCAGGCGCTGATTTCGGCGGGGGGTCGTAGCCGACGATCGTGCCCGCCTTGATGCGGGGATAGTAGGGCGAGACCACCGTGCCCGGCAGGATGCGGACGTCGTCCTCCACCTTGATCATGCCGAGGCCGGCGCCGGCGCCGATGGTGCAGTTGCGGCCCACCTCCACCAGCCCGAAACGGAAACGGCCGCACCCCTCGTAGGCGTGCACGGTGAACTGGCTGAAGGCGCCCACCAGGGTGCGGTCGCCGATGAAGATGAGCTCGGGGCGGAAGTGGTCCAGCCAGACCATCTGCATGATCTCCACGTTGCGGCCCACGTGGACGCCCATCCAGCGGTACCACCGGTTCTTGAACGGCGTGCCCTTGAGCAGGAACGAGATCCCCACCATCGCGGTGAGCCGCAGGCGCCGGCTCGCCGGCAGGTTCACCCGGCGCCAGTTCACGGCGTTGGGGTCCTCGGGTGCGCCGAGCCCCGAGAGGGTGTAGTGCCGCGCCGGCCGGGCGAGGTACTCGGCCAGGCGCGCCTTCCCATCCGGCGTGGACGGATCCAGCTCGACGACGGGCGTGCCCGCGCCCCGCGAGGTCTTGGAAATCCGGACGTCCAGGCCCCGGCGGCGGGCGTAGGGGGCCGCGCGGGCCACGATCTCCGCGGTCACGCGGCGCATGGCGTCTTCGGGCGTTTCGTTCTGCCGGTTGGACATGGGGCGCTCCTGGGAGCATTCCGTCCGCCGCCGCGTCAGTAGCGGAACGCGCTGGCGCCGATGAACTCCCTCAGGATGGAGTTGTCGGGCACCGAGTCGGGCGGAATGTCCTGGAAGTAGGAGAGAAATTTGAGCAGGCGCCGGGCCTCGGAATACTCGCTGTGCTCGGTGCTGATCCGGTACAACAGCGGCTCGGCGCAGCGCTTCAGCACGGCCAGCTCGTACACCAGCGACGAGTTGAAGAACAGGTCGGCGTCCTTCTGGTACGGGAAGATGTAGGCGGTCTCGCCGCGGCGCACCGAGCGCCAGCGCTGCAGGGTGACCAGCGCGTCGTAGCCGCGGAACAGGTAGTCGCGGACGATCCGGCGCAGCATCCGGACGTCGGTGGTGGGGATGCGGTTGTGGTGGTCCATGGCCAGCGCGGTCAGGGGCGAGACGTAGATCCGCTTGATCTGGTGCATGGGCAGGTTGCGCATGAGCTCCGGGTTGATGGCGTGGATCCCCTCGTACAGCAGGATGGTGGTGGCGGACGGCGTGACGGTTCGGTAGTCCGGCTCCGAGCGGCCGGTGTGGAAGTTGTAGCGGGGCATCGAGACCGGCTGGCCCTCGAGGAGCCGCTCGAAATGCTCGTGAAGCAGGTCGATGTTCAGGGCGCGGATGCTCTCGAAGTCGTACTGGCCGTGGTTGTCCCGGGGCGTCTGCTCGCGGTCGAGGAAGTAGTCGTCCAGCGAGATGACCTCGGGCAGCAGGCCGTCCACCCGGAGCTGGTCAGCCAGCCGCTTGGCGAAGGTGGTCTTGCCCGACGACGACGGCCCGGCGATGAGCACGATCCGGCTCCCCACCGACTGGTCGGCGAGCTGGGCGATCTTCTTCTCGTGGAGCGCCTCGCTGATGCGGATGATCTCGGGCGCGTGACCGGCCACCACCCGCTCGTTGAGGGCGCCCACGTCGCCGAGGCCCAGGATGTCGAGCCACTGGCCGTACTCCTGGAAGACGCGGAACAGGTTGGGCTGCGAGATGAACTCGGGCACCGTCGCCGTCTCGCCCACCTCCACCGCGTACGGCTCGGGCATGATGAGGATGAAGCCGGGCGGGTAGTAGACCAGATTGAACAGGTTCAGCAGTCCCGTGCTGGGCACCAGCGGGCAGTCGGAGTAGTTCTGGTAGCCGTTGCAGATGTAGATGTCGATGGTGTGGGGGTTGGAGTGGCGGAAGAGCCGGATCTTGTCCTTCTGGCCGGTGGCGCGGAAGAACTCGCGGGCCTCGTCGAGGTAGGTCTTCTCCTTGTCCAGCCGCAGGTCCTGCGCGATGAGTTCGCGCATTTCGGCCTCGATGCGCCGCAGCTCGTCCTTGGTCAGGGGGGATTCCTTGCTCAGCTCGCAGTAGAGCCCCTTGCTCAGGGAGTGCTCCACATTCATCTCGGCGCGGGGGAAGAGCCGCTCCACCACCAGGCCCAGGAGGTACACCAGCGAGCTCTGGTAGACGCGGAATCCCTCAGGGTGGACACAGTCGATGAACTCCACCCGCGAGTCGACGCGCAGCTTGTGGCGGAGGTTGGTGAGACGGTTGTTGATCTTGGCCGCCACCACCGGCATGGCGGTCTTGAGCCGCGAGCGGCGCAGGATGTCCAGCAGGGTGGACCCCTTGCGGATGCTCAGCTTCTTGCCGTTGGAAAACGTGATCTCCATCGACAGGGACTGGTTCATGGCCACCCCCGGCTCACTGCAGCGGACGGATGTCGCTGAGGCGGGCCTCGATCTCGGCGCGCAGCGCCGCCAGCGCGGCGGTCACGCAGCCCGTCACTTCGTCCACGGGGCAATCGACGGCCCTGGCCTCGCGGCGCACCGTCACCTCGGCCAGCCCCTGGGCGAGCTTCTTCGTCCCGAGGGTGATCCGGACGGGGATGCCCACCAGGTCGGCGTCGTTGAACTTGACGCCGGGCCGCTCGGGCCGGTCGTCGTAGAGCACTTCGAGGCCGGCCGCGCGGAGCTCCTCGTAGAACCGGTCGGCGGTCTCGACCAGCCGGCTGTCCTCCATGCTCACGGGGACGATGATCACGTCGAAGGGGGCGATGGTGGCGGGGAAGATGATGCCCTTGTCGTCGTGGCACTGCTCCACCGCGGCCGACAGGATCCGCTCCTCGCCGATGCCGTAGCTGCCCATGACGATGGGGACGGACTGGCCGTCCCGGTTGAGCACCGAGGCGCCCAGCGCGTCGCTGTACTTGGTGCCCAGCTTGAAGATGTGGCCCACCTCGATGGACTTGAACACCCCCAGCGCGGAGTCGCACGCGGGGCAGCGGTCGCCGTCGACGACGGTGCGCAGGTCGTGGTACGCCGCGGAGAAGTGCACGTCGGGCGTGACGCCCTGGATGTGGAAGTCGGTGGCGTTGGCGCCGGTGGTCATGTTGCGCCGGCCGCGCAGCGCCTCGTCGGCCAGGATGGGCAGGTTCTTCACGCCCACGGGGCCGAGGCTGCCGGCGTCGGCGCCCATGGCGGCGACGATCTCGTCGGCGGTGGCCGGCCGCAGCAAGGCGGTGCCGGTCAGCACCTCGAGCTTGGCCTCGTTGAGCTGGTGGTCGCCGCGCATCAGGATGAGCGTGGGTTTCGAGTCGACGACGTAGACCAGCGTCTTGATCTGGTTCTGCGCGGGGACGCCGAGGAATTGGGTGATCTCCTCGATGGTCTTCTGGCCGGGGGTGGCCACGCGCACCGGCTCGGGGCCGGCCGGGTCGGTATCCGTCACCGGCGCGATCCGGCTGGCGGCCTTTTCCAGGTTGGCCGCGTAGCCGCAACCCGGGCAGCGGACCACGAGGTCCTCGCCGGCGTCGGAGCGGACCATGAACTCGTGGGACTGGCTTCCGCCCATGGAGCCGGAGTGGGCCTCCACGGCGAAGTAGTCCAGCCCGCAGCGGGCGTAGATGCGGCAGTAGGCGTCGTAGTGGAGGCGGTAGCTCTTGTCCAGGCCGTCCCAGTCGACGTCGAACGAGTACGAGTCCTTCATGGTGAACTCGCGCACCCGCAGCAGGCCCGACTTGGGCCGCGGCTCGTCGCGGAATTTCGTCTGGATCTGGTACCAGATCTGGGGGAGCTGCCGGTAGGAGCGCAGTTCGTTGCGGGCGATGGAGGTGAAGACCTCCTCGTGGGTCATGCCCAGGCACATGTCGCGGCCCCAGCGGTCCTTGAGGCGGAACATGTTGTCGCCCATGACCTCCCAGCGGCCGGTGGCCTGCCAGATCTCCGCCGGGTGGATCGCGGGGAGGTGAAACTCCTGGCCGCCGATCCGGTTCATCTCCTCGCGGATGATCTGCCGGATGCGGAGCAGGGCGCGCTGGGCCAGCGGCAGGTGGGAGTAGACGCCCGCCGCCAGCTGGCGGACGAATCCGCCGCGCAGCAGCAGGATGTGGCTCACCACGTCCGCCTCGGCGGGCACCTCGCGCAGGGTGGGCATGAAATAGTGGCTCAGGCGCATGCGAGTCTCCTTGATCGGTCTCCCGGGCGAACCTGTAAAATATAGAAACTTCGGGAGTTTGTCAAGCATTCGCGCGGCGTTTCGCGGGCCGGCGGGGCGCCGGCCGGACGTTGGCCGTGACAAACGGAGGGTCCGGACCCTATAATGGCGTCTACCGATTTTTGCACAGGAGCGGACCATGGGCAGTTTTCTCCAGTTCGCCGGCGCCACCCGGACCGTCACCGGGACGAAACACATCCTCCAGCACCGCGGCAAGGTGGTCATGCTGGACTGCGGCCTGTTCCAGGGGCTCAAGGAGCTGCGCGTCCGGAACTGGGAGCCCTTCCCGCTGCCCGCCGGATACGTGGACGACATCATCCTGAGCCACGCCCACATCGACCACACCGGATTCCTGCCGCGGTTTTTCGCCCACGGCTTCGACGGGCGGATCTTCACCACCCCGAGCACCCACGACCTGTGCGAGATCATGCTCCCCGACTCGGCCCACATCCAGGAGGAAGACGCGCGCTACGCCAACAAGGAGGGCTTCTCGAAACACGCGCCCGCCGAGCCGCTCTACACCGCCGACGACGCCCAGCGGGTGCTCGAAAAGTTCCAGAACGTGCCGTACGGCAGCGCGTTTCCCATCAACAAGAATATCCAGTTTGAATTCGTGGACGCGGGGCATATCCTGGGCTCGGCCATCGTCCGGCTGACCATGCGCCGCGAGGACGACACCACGTTCCGCGTGGTGTTCACCGGGGATCTCGGCCGCTACGGCGAGAGCATCCTGCCCGACCCGGCGGCGATCGACGAGGCCGACTTCCTCATCATGGAATCCACCTACGGCGACAGGATCCACCAAGACATCGACATTCAGGCCGAACTGGCCGACGTCATCAACCGGACCGTCCGGCGCGGCGGCAAGGTGGTCATTCCGGCGTTCGCGGTGGGCCGCACCCAGGAGATCCTCTACCAGATCCGGGCGCTGCAGGAAGGCGACCGCATCCCGAAGATCCCGGTGTACATCGACAGCCCGCTGGCCATCAAGGCGACGAAGATCTTCTGCGATTACCCCGAACGGTTCGACCCCGAAGTGTCGCGGGGGGGGCGGCCGGGCGACTGCCGCCTGTTGTGCCACAACCTGCGCGTGGCCAGCAGCGTCAAGGATTCCATGGCCATCAACACCATCGACGAGCCGGTGATCATCATCTCCGCCAGCGGGATGTGCGAGGCGGGGCGGATCCTGCACCACCTGAAGCTCAAGCTTCCGGACCGGCGCAACACCGTGCTGTTCGTGGGGTACCAGGCCGAGGGGACGCGGGGCCGCCGGATCCTGGACGGGGAGCGCGAGGTCAAGATCCACGGCGAAAACGTCCCGATCCGGGCGGAGATCCGCGCCATCGACGCGTTCAGCGCCCACGCCGATTCCGGCGAGCTGTTCCGCTGGCTGGGCAACTTCCGACGCCCGCCGCGCATGACCTTCCTGGTGCACGGCGAGTGGGAGCAGATGCGGGCGCTGGAGCACCAGATCCGGGAACGGCTCGGCTGGCCGGTGCAGATGCCGGCCTACCTGGAGAAAGTGAATCTGGACAAATACCTGCCGCCGATGGCCGGCAGCGATCAGGACGAGTGATCCGCGGCGATTCGGCTATCGGTCGCTTCCAACTGGCGGAGCCGGATTTCGAACAACCCCTTGAGATTGCTGCAACTGATCGAATTGCGGTACGCCGGGCAGTCGTGGCATTCCTTCCGGGAGGAGCGGCGGCTGGCGCCGGCGACGCTCCAGCACGGCCGGCTGGCGTCGTGGTGGCAGGGACAGTGCGCGTACTGGGCCGCGGCGCAACCGCGCAGCTCATGGCAGGGGATCAGGGCCAGCAGCCGCCGGATTCCCTCGATGTTGAGTCCCAATTCGGAGATCATCCGGCGGATGCAGCGGATCCAATCGATGTCCTGCTTGTCGAAATAGCGGGTTCCTCCGGTCGATTTCCACGGAATCAGGATCCCTTCCCGTTCGTACATGCGCAGCGTGGGGACCGAGACGCTGAGCATCTGGGCCACCTGTCCGATTTTCATTCGACCGTTGCCGGATTCCTTCATTTCACTCCACCTGGACAATCTACATTTCGGATAATGATATTTGAATATTGCCGCCGTGTCAAAAGATTGTTGGTCCGTGACACATTTCGGTTGACCCGTCTCAACCGGACCGGATGGCCTGCTCGATGAAGCGGCGGTGACTGATGAAGGCCAGCTCGGGGAGCTCGCCGGGCGGGAAGAACGCCAGCGAGCGGGCGTCGTCGCCGGCAGCCGGCTCGCCGCTGTAGCCGGCGACCCGGTAGCACACCACGATCACCCGCCCGTACCGGCGGCTGGGCTCGTCCTCGACTCCGAGCAGTTCCAGGCGATCCGCTTCGAGACCGGTCTCCTCCCGCAGCTCGCGCCGCAGGGCGGCGGTGGTGGATTCCGCGATTTCGATGAACCCCCCCGGCAGGGCCCAGCGCCCCGCCTGCGGCTCCCGGCCGCGTTCCACCAGCAGTATGGCGCCGGCGGCGTCGCGCACCAGGGCGGCCACGGCCGGCACCGGGTTCTCGTAAAACGTCGTGTCGCAGGGCGCGCAGCGGCCGGCGCCATCTCCCACAGGATCCAGGGGGGCGCCGCAGCGGGCGCAGAACCGTTTGGGTTGCCAGATCATGCCGCGTTTCTCCTCGGTTGCGGGCGCTGTCCGTTGCGGCCGGCTCCGGTCGCGGCCTACCGGAACGCGTCGGCGATCGCCTTGTCCAGGCTCCCTTCCGGCTCTTCCTGGGCCAGCACCTGGTGGCAGAGTTCGCAGTCCTGCGACAGCGCCAGGCCGTCCGTCGTGGCGTGCTCCTCGTCGTGGCACCGGAAGCAGCCGCCGGCGCCATCGGGATGGCCCAGGTGGCTGCGGTGCACGCCGAAGGTCATCTTCATGTCCGGAAACACGTTCAGCCGGTAGATGGCGAAGATCCCGTCGGCGGCCCGGCTGATCGCGCCGGCGTCGACCGGAGCGAATTCCCGGGAGGCGTAGTGCCGGTCCAGTCCGTCGCGGATCCCCGTGCGGGCCGCGTCGCGCGAGGGATAAGCGGCAGTGAGGAGCCGCAGCGCCAGCGGGCGGATGCCCGGGAGTGCGGCGGGGATCTTGCCGTCGAGCAGGGCCTGGTCCACGGCCGCCTGCGGCTCGTCGAAGATGTGGGTGGGCCGGTTGTGGCAGTCGACGCAGTCCATGGTGCGCCACTCGGTTCCGGCCGGCGGCGCGGGGATGCCGTCGGGGGGGAAGTACTCGTGCACTGTGCCGTCCTCGCGGACGGACCGGACGCGGTGGATCCGGGCGCGTTTCGGATCGGCCGGCAGGTACTCCACCCGGGCGTGCCGGCTCACGTGCCAGTGGATGCCCTCGTACCGCTCCGACTTGGAATTGTAGCCGCCGATATCGAGCAGCAGCACCGAGACCAGGGGATTGCCCACGTCGGCCGCGTCGTCCAGCTTGCGCCGGACCACCGACTTCTTGCCGTGGAAAAACTGCGGCCAGTGGCACGCCTCGCAGGTTTCGCGGGCCGGCCGAAGGTCCTCCACGGGCGAGGGGATGGGACGGCTGTAGGTATGGGCCATGACCGCGTACACCTGGCGCAGCCCGGAGAGCTTCGACTTGACAAACCAGGAGGCCCCGCCCCCGATGTGGCACGCCACGCAGCCCACCCGGGCGTGGGGCGAGCGCTGGTACGCCGTGAACTCGGGCTCCATGACCGTGTGGCACAGCGTGCCGCAGAAATCGTCGGAGTCGGTGTAGTGGTACCCCTCGTACATGGCCACCGAAAGGATGATGGAGTTGAGCAGGGTCAGCGCCAGAATCAGAACGGCCCGGCGGCGGTGCTCGGGCCGGCTCAGATCGATCACCAGCGGGCGGATCGCTGTCCCGTCGCGGCGGGCTTTCCGGCGGGCGAACCAGATGCCCAGCGGAATGAAGAGCAGCCCGGTCAAAAACACCATCGGCAGGAAGCCGTAGGCGAACAGGTCGCGGTAGGGGCCGCTGGCCACTCCCAGCATGTCCAGTATCCACGCGGTGATGATGAGCACGGCCGCCACCGTGACCATGGTGGCGCCCAGCAGGCTGAATTTGCTGATCCAGAGATTTTTGGCAAGGTCCTGGATGACTTTCATGCGTCACCGCCTGGTGGAAAATCAGCTAATGCTCAATACATATATGGAATTAGCCGGAAACACAAGCCGTTTTCGCCGCCTCGTGAATCAGGAATCGGAACGCGGACCGGCCGACGGGCATTTGATAATGATCAAATTGGGGATTGCGAGTCCAATCAAGGTAGAATACTATCTTCACGGTAGAATATAGAACGCCGGTCGAAAGGTGCGCGCTATGAAATCCATTCGGATACTGCTGGTGGCGGCTGTTTTGGTTCCGGGAATCGGCTTGGCCCGGGCGGACACCGAGACGTGCCTCCAGTGCCACGACACCGTGGACCCGAAGCGGTACGAGGCCTCCGTCCACGGCCAGGCAGGCATGGCGTGCGTGGACTGTCACACCAGCCTGCAGGGCGTCACCGAATTTCCCCACGCGGAGAAGCTGCGGCCGGCGGACTGCGCGTCCTGCCACGAGGATGTGACGACCGACTACGCGCGGAGCATCCACGCCCAGACCTCGGCGCTGGGAGAGGGGGCGGCGCCCACCTGCGCCAGCTGCCACGGCGTGCACGACATGCTGCCGGCCAGTGACCCCGAATCACCCACCCACAAGTCCAACGAATCGCAACTGTGCGGAAAATGCCACGGCATGAACGGCTTGAAGGATCGGGAGGTCCGCCTGCCCTACGTCTTCGAGAGCTACTCCCGCTCCGTGCATGCCAAACGCATCGGTCAGGGGAACCTGCAGGCGGCCTCCTGCGCCGACTGCCACGGCACCCACGACCTGCGCGGTTCCGCCGACACCGAGAGCAGCATCCATCGGTGGCGGATCCCGGAGACCTGCGGCAAGTGCCATCCGAAGGTCAATGACGAGTATCTGGCGGGGATCCACGGCAAGGCGTTCAAGCTGGGCATCTCGGATTCGCCCACGTGTACCAACTGCCACGGCGAGCACGAGATCCTGGGGCGCGACGCGGCGGATTCAGCCACCTTCAACCGGCAGATCAGCTTCCAGCTCTGCCTCGATTGCCACACCAGCCCGAAGGTGCTGCGCAAGTACGGCACGCGGATGGGCGCCGCCGCCGAGTTTGTGGATTCATACCACGGCCTGAGCCTCAAGCTCAACAGCCCGCGCGCGGCCACCTGCGTCAGTTGCCACGAATCCCACATGATCCGGCCCAAACGGGATCCGGCCTCCACGGTGGCGGCAGGCAACGTGACCGCCACCTGCGCCCGCTGCCATCCCGGCGCCACGCCGGAGTTCGCCCGCAGCTACACTCACGCCACGGCCAACCTGGAAGAGAACCAGCTGGCCGGTTTCTTCCAGACCTTCTACGTCCTGATGATCCTCGCGGTCATCGGCAGCATGGTGGTCCATAACCTGCTGATCCTCTACTATTTCTTCCGCCGCAAGCACCATCACGAAAGCCGGGCGCCTCGCCTGACCCGGTTCCACGCGCAGGAGATCTGGATGCACATCCTGCTCACCATCACCTTCATCGGGCTGGTGGTGACCGGCTTCGCGCTCAAGTTCTCCGACAGCTTCTTCTTCGAGTGGCTGCGGGCGCTGGGCATGACCGAACCGGTGCGCTCGGTGCTGCACCGCGTCTTCGCCGTGGGCCTGCTCGCCACCGGCGCCTGGCATCTGGCGTACCTGGCTTTCAGCGTCAAGGGCCGCGCCCAGTTGAAGGCGCTCTGGTTCATGTGGGAGGACATCCGCCTGGTTGCCGTCAACCTCCGGTACCACCTCGGCCTGTCGAAGGAGCGGCCGCTCTTCCGGCGGTACGATTACTCCGAAAAAGCCGAGTACTGGGCATTGGTCTGGGGGACGGCGGTCATGGCCGTGACGGGCTTCGTCCTGTGGTTCCCCGTGGCGGCCACCCGGATCTTTCCCTTCTGGATCATCCGGGTCAGCGAGGTGATCCACTACTACGAAGCCATCCTGGCCACCCTGGCGATCCTGGTCTGGCACTTCTTCTTCGTCATCATGCATCCGGAGGAATACCCGATGAACCTGAGCTGGCTCCACGGCAAGATCACCGTGGAGCTGGCCGAGGAGAAGTACCCCCTCTGGGCGCGGGAGGAACTGGACCGGACCGGGGCCGCGCAGGCGACGCCGGAGCCGGCCGCGGCCGAGGATCAGCCGGCGAAGTGATTTCGTGCAACATTCCGGTTGACAAGCGCCCGGCGGCTGGCTATAATCCACCGCTCGAAAATCGATGGAGGTATCCTCCCGTGTTTGCGATCATTCGTTCCGGCGGCAAGCAGTACAAGGCGGCAGAAGGACAGGTGGTTCGGGTGGAGTTGCTCGACGTCCCCGTGGGCGAGAGCGTGACCATCGACGACGTCCTGTTGCTCGATACCGACGACGCGGTCCTGGTGGGCACGCCCATCATCCAGCACGCCGCCGTTCAGGCGACCGTGATGGAGCACGGCCAGGCGGACAAGGTGCTGGTCTTCAAGAAGAAGATCCGCAAGCAGTACAAGCGCCTCAACGGCCACCGCCAGCCGTACACCGCGCTGAAGATCGACAAAATTTCCATGAAGACGGAGTGAGACGCCATGGCACATAAAAAAGGTGTGGGCAGCTCCAGAAACGGACGCGACAGCCATTCGCAGCGGCTGGGCATCAAGCGCTTCTCCGGCGAGCTGGTTTCCGGCGGCAGCATCCTGGTCCGGCAGCGGGGCACTCCGCTCAAGCCGGGACTCAACGTCGGTCGCGGCAAGGACGACACCCTGTACGCCAAGGTGACCGGGATCGTGGCGTTCCGCGATCGCGGCAGCCGCGGGAAATTCGTCAGCATCGTTCCGCCGGCCGAGTAAATCCGTTTCCTTTCCTCCGACATCGGGATAGAATGAAATACAGGCGCTCCGCCTGTATTTCTTTTTTTTCAGGTAGTTGACCAGGCCATGTTCATCGATTACGCCACCATCCAGGTCAGGGCCGGCGCCGGCGGCAACGGCTGCGTCGCGTTCCGGCGGGAGAAGTTCGTCCCGCGCGGCGGCCCCAGCGGCGGCGACGGCGGCAAGGGCGGCGATGTCGTGCTCGTCAGCTCCAGCCAGTTGAACACGCTGCTGGATTTCCGCTACCAGCGCGATTTCCGCGCCGGCCGCGGCGGGCACGGCGAAGGGAGCAACCGGCATGGCAGCGACGGCGACGACTGCACCGTGATCGTCCCGGTGGGGACGGTGGTGCGCGACCCGGAGACCGAGGCGGTGCTGTTCGACTTCACCGCACCCGACCAGCACTTCGCGGCCGCCCGGGGCGGGCGGGGCGGGCGGGGCAACGCCCGTTTCGCCACCGCCACCAACCAGGCGCCGCGCAACGCCGAGCCGGGCCGCGCCGGCGAGGAGCGGGAGCTGGTGCTGGAGTTGAAGCTGCTCTCCGACGTGGGCCTGGTGGGCTATCCCAATGCCGGCAAGTCCACTCTGATCTCGCGCATCTCGGCCGCCCGGCCCAAGATCGCCGATTACCCGTTCACCACCCTGGCGCCCCACCTGGGCGTCGTCCGCTGCGAGGAGTGGCGCACGTTCGTCGTGGCCGACATCCCCGGTCTCATCGAGGGGGCGCACGCGGGCGCGGGCCTGGGCGACCGGTTCCTGCGCCACGTGGAGCGGACCCGGGTGCTGGTCCACCTGGTGGACGTCTCCGGGCTGGAGCCGCGCGATCCGGTGGAGCGACTCAAGGCCATCAACCGCGAGCTGGCGCTGTTCAACCCGGCGCTGGCCGACAAGCCGCAGCTGGTCGTGGCCACGAAGCTCGACGCCGTCACCGACGACGCCCAGCTCAAGCGGCTGCGGCTGCATTGCCGCCGGCGCAAGCAGCCGTTCCTGGCCATTTCCGCGGTCAGCGGCGACGGTCTGCCGGAGCTGGTGCGGACGCTGGGCGAAATGCTGGCGGTGGCGCCGTGAGCCTGTCCGTCGGCATCCTCGGCGGAACGTTCGACCCCGTCCACGTCGCCCACCTGCAAATGGCCGAGCGGGCGCAAGCGGCCTTGGGCCTGGACCGGGTCTATTTCCTCGTCAGCCACACCCCGCCCCACAAGCCGGGGACGGCGGTCACCTCGGCGTGGCATCGCTACGCCATGGTGGCCCTGGCCACGGCCCACCGCCCCGACTGGGTGCCCTGCCCGCTGGAGCTGGAGGTGCCCGGCCCGTCGTACACGATCGACGCGCTGGCCCGGTTCGGCGCGACCTGCGGCGTGCCCGCCGCCGCGACGGTGTTCATCGCCGGCGGCGACTCGCTCCGCGATTTCCGGCTCTGGCGGGAGTGGGAGCGGTTGCTGTCGGAGTACCGGTTTCTGTTCGTGGCCCGGCCCGGCGTGACCCTGGGCGGCGGGGCGGAGGAATTGCTGGCCGGCGGCCGGGTGGCGGACGGCCGGGACTGGCCGCCGGAACGGATCCGGGCGGAGCTGTCCGGCGGCGCCCGCGCCGTCCTGGCCGATCTGGGCATGCCCGATGTATCTTCAACCGGATTGCGGGTTATGCTACAATCCCACGCAGACTGCCGGGACCTCGTCCCGGAGACGGTCCGGCGCTACATCCAAAAAGCGAGCCTGTACGGAGGATAATGAAAGAGACACTCGCCACCATCCACGACATCCTGGACAGCAAGAAAGCCATTGATGTCCGGATCATCGACATCTCCAGAATTTCCAATTTCACCAATTATTTCATCATCTGCTCGGGCGCCAACGAGAAGCACATCCAGACGCTGGCCGACGAACTGCAGAAAAAGCTGGGGGAGCAGGGGATCGAGACCGCCCACGTCGAAGGCTACCAGAACGCCGAGTGGGTGCTCCTCGATTACTTCGATTTCATCATCCACATCTTCTCGATCGAGACCCGGGAGTACTACGAACTCGAACGGCTCTGGGCGGACGGCAAGGCCGTGGACGTCCGCGCGCTGCACTGACGAGGAGGCGCCATGCCCCCGCCCGAACCCGCGGGCGTGATTCCGCCGGAACTGGTCGCCGAGATGCACCTCGGGACCGGACCGCTCCGGCCGGCGTTTGACACCCTCCGCCGCATTGCCGCCGCCGACACCAACTGCCTCATCTGGGGGGAGAGCGGCACCGGCAAAAACCTGTTCGCCTGCCTGTCCCACCGCCTGGGTCCCCGCCGCGATGGTCCATACGTCGAGATCGGCTGCGCCTCGCTGCCGGACTCGCTCATCGAGACCGAGCTGTTCGGCTACGTGCGCGGCGCCTTCACCGGCGCCGCCGATGACCACGGCGGCTGGCTGCTCCAGGCCAACGGCGGCACGCTGGTGTTCGACGAGCTGGATTCCCTGTCGCCCGCAGCGCAGGCCAAGCTCCTCCGCGTGGTGGAGCAGGGGCGCTTCACGCCCATGGGCGGACGCGCCGAGATCGCCCTCGACACCCGTTTCATCGGGCTGACCCAGGGCGAACCGATCGAACTGGTGCGCCGGGGCGTGTTGCGGCAGGAACTTTACTACCGGCTGGCTCTGTTCACGCTGGGGCTGCCGCCGCTGCGCAGCAACCCCGCCGGTTTTCCCGAGTGGCTGGCCTTCTGCGTCCGCGCCGAGGCGCGCCGCGCGCGAGCGCGCGAACCGGTGCTGGCGCCTGATTTCGTCCGGCAGCTCGCCCGCCATCCGTTCCCCGGCAACGTGCGGGAGCTGCAGAACCTGGTGCGGCGCTGGGTGCTGCTATATCCCGGCGAGGCGGTGCCGCGGTCCGAGCTGCCGGTCCCGCCGGGGGCGGCGGCGGCGCCCCCGCTCCGGTCGCTGGCCGAGGTGGAACGAGACCACATCGTGGAGGTGTTGCGGGCCACCGGCAACCGCAAGGGGGAGGCGGCGAAAGTCCTGGGTATCCATCGCAAGACGCTGCTGGAAAAACGCCGTCTCTACGGCATCTGAAAAGCGGCCTGCGAACCGCCGCTTCCCCGTGGCCGAAGGGGCGCCCCTTCTCGACCGAATCACTTCATCGATCCAATCATGTTGAATTTTTGGCCGATTGACGGCTGCGGTATGTATTTCTTTCACGTTTAGCTTGCATTTGTTTTGTCCGCTTTTTATACTGGGTGAAATTTTTGTTCTTAATACGAGCACGACCTGTTCTCCCGGGAGGAGAAGGGTTATTTGTTACCCGGGAATGGAAACTACGCGCGCCGGTCGAACCGGGCAGGAGGGACGTATGACGGCTGACCGACACCCGCACCGCCCCCAGTCTCCCCCCGCTGAAGCCATCCGCATCGGTGTCTTCATCTGCCACTGCGGCGGCAACATCTCCGACGTGGTGGATGTCCGCCGGGTCGCCGAGGAGGTGGGCCGGCTTCCCGATGTGGTCCTGTCCACGACGCACATGTTCATGTGCTCGGATCCCGGCCAGATGCTCATCGAGGAGAAGATCCGCGAGCTGGGCCTGAACCGCGTCATCGTCGCGGCCTGCTCCCCCACGCTCCACCAACTGACCTTCCGCCGGACGCTGGGCCGGGCCGGGCTGAACCAGTACCTCTTCGAGCATGTGAACATCCGCGAGCAGGTGTCGTGGGTGGTGGAGGACAAGGCGGCGGCCACCCTCAAGGCCACCCGCCTCGTCCGGGCGGCGGTGGGCCGGATCCGCCACCTGCAGCCGCTCGCCAAGCGCCGGATCATGATCCACCCGTCCGCCCTGGTCATCGGCGGCGGCGTGGCCGGCCTCGTCGCGACCCGCGACTTGGCCAAACGCGGCATGCGGGTGACGCTGGTGGAGAACACCCCCTTCCTCGGCGGACGCATGGCCCAGCTCTACACGCTCTTCCCCTCCAACGAGGACGCCAAGGAGCTGTTGGGCAAGCTGATCGCCGAAGTGGTGCATCACCCCCTCGTCACCGTCCACACCAGCGCCCAGGTGATGTCCAGCTCCGGCATCGTGGGTGATTTCCGGACCAAGCTCCGGATCTCGCCGCGGGGGGTGGACAAGCGCCTGACCCAGGTGGGCATCGCCATGGCGGCGTGCCCCGAGGAGACCATCTCCGAATACAACTTCGGACTGACCCGCCGCAAGGCCATCTACATGCCCTATCCCGGTTGCTGGCCGCAGATGCCGGCCATCGACTGGCGGTCCTGCACCAAGTGCGGCAAGTGCCAGGCCGTGGTGGGCGGGAAGGGGATCGACCTGGCGCAGGAGCCGAAGGAGATCGAGATCCACTCCGGCGTGATCGTGCTGGCCACCGGCTACGATCCGTACGAGCCGATGTTCGGCGAATACGGCTCCGGAATTTTCCCCGAAGTGATCACCCTGCAGCAGCTCATCCGCATCCTGGACCCCGAGGGGCCCACCGCCGGCCAGTTTGTGGTGAACGGCCGGCCGGTCCGGTCGATGGCGTTCATCCATTGCGCCGGGGCGCGCCAGTACGAGGGAATCAACATGCCCCAGCCCTCCGGCAAGGTGAACGACTATTGCGCCCGGACCTGCTGCACCGCCGCCCTGCACCAGGCCAACGAGATCAAGGAGCGATTCCCCGGCATCGAGATCTACGACATCTACCAGGACATTCGCACCTACGGGCGCGGGCATGAGAATTACTACGAGCGCGCCTCCGAGCGGGGCGTGATCTTCATCCGCTTCGATCCAATGCGGCTGCCCAAGGTCCGCCATGATCCCCGCGGCGAAAAACCGGTGGTGATCATGGTTCAGGACATGCTGACCAACCGGATGGATGTCGAGGTCCCCGTCGACGTGGTCGTCCTGGCCACCGGGGTGATGCCCCACGACATCTCCGAGCTGGTGGACATGTACAAGTGCGCGGTGGGCTACGACAGCTTCCTGCTCGAGGTGCATCCGAAGCTGCGACCGGTGGAGTTGGCCGTTTCGGGCGTGTTCCTGGCCGGCTCCTGCCAGGGGCCCATGGACATCACCGAATGCAGCGCCGCGGCTGCCGCCGCTGCGTCCAAGGCGGCGGCGCTCATCGCCCAGGGCCAGGTGGAGATGGACCCCTTCATCGCCCGCGTGAACGAAGACCTCTGCTCCGGCTGCCAGACCTGCCTGACCGTGTGCCCCTACGAGGCCATCACCCGCGATCCGCGCAAAGGCGTGGCCGTCATCAACGAGGCGCTCTGCACCGGCTGCGGCACCTGCGCCGCCACCTGTCCCAGCAACGCCATCCAGCAGTTCGGCTTCACCGACACGCAGGTCATGGCCGAGGTGGAAATGCTGCTGGCCGACATGATGCCGGAACCCCTTCCAACAGGAGGCTCCCATGAGTGAACCGGCGAACACCGCACCTGCCGATCCCCGCCCGGCGGCCGGCCCGAATTGGCAGCCGCGCATCATCGGCTTCCTGTGCTACTGGTGCTCCTATACCGGGGCCGACATGGCCGGCACCGCCCGGATGAAGTACCCACCCAACGTGGACATCATCCGGGTCATGTGCTCCGGCCGGATCGACCCGGAACTGGTCACCACCGCCTTCGCCCGCGGCGCCGACGGCGTGCTGGTCTGCGGCTGCCACATCGGCGACTGCCACTACATCACCGGCAACCACAAGACCATGGCCCGCATGCCGCTCCTGAAGCGGATCCTGCTGGACATGGGCATCGAGCCCGAGCGATTCCGGCACGAATGGGTCAGCGCGGCCGAGGGCGAGAAATTCTCGAAGCTGGTCGCGGAGCTCACCGAGCAGGTCCGCCGGCTCGGCCCCCTCGACTGGCCCGGCCTGATGCGGGCCCGCGGCGTCGGGCACGGCATGGATCTCAAGGCGTGGGGAGAGTGACATGAGCACCAACCCGAACAACGCGGCACCGGTCGCGAAACTGAAGATCGCGAAGTACTGGGCCGCCAGTTGCGGCGGCTGCGATATTTCGCTGTTGGAAATCGGGCCCAACCTGTTAGAGCTGATCAAAATCGCCGACGTGGTCTTCTGGCCCTGCGCCGCCGACTTCAAGTATGAGGATGTCCGCAATTATCCGGACGGGTACATCGATCTCTGCTTTTACAACGGCGGCATCCGCAACTCGGAGCAGGAGGAAGTGGCCCGGCTGCTGCGGCGGAAGAGCAAGTCCCTCATCGCCTACGGCCAGTGCGCCGTGGACGGGGGGATTCCGGCCCTGGCCAACCTGAAGACGGTCAAGGGCATCTTCAACGCCAGCTACCACGACAATCCGTCCATCGACAACCCGGCGGGCGTGGAGCCCCAGCCGGTCACGCCGTCCGAGTACGGCGACCTGGAGATCCCCCGGTTCTACCCCCAGGTGCTGCGCCTCAAGGACGTGGTCCCCGTCGACTACGAGATCCCGGGTTGCCCGCCGCAGTCCGACCGGGTCTGGGAGGCCATCCTGGCGCTGGCGGGCGGCCAGGTGCCGTTGCAGAACCGGAACGTCAAGGTGGCTTGTTACGACAAAGCCGTCTGCGACGAGTGCAAACTGGAAAAGCGGAATGTCCGGATCAAGGAATTCAAGCGGGTGCACACCTCCATCCCGGAGCCGGGCTGGTGCCTGCTGGAGCAGGGCTACCTGTGCGTCGGGCCGGCCACTCGCAGCGGCTGCGGCGCGCTCTGCCCCGCGGCCGGCATGCCGTGTGAGGGGTGCTACGGCCCCGCCGGCGACGTGGTGGACCAGGGCACGGCCATGGTCAGCGCCATCGCCTCGATGCTGGACGCCCGGACCGAGGAGCAGGCCCAGGAGCTGATCGACCAGATCGCCGACCCGACCGGCACCTTTTATCGGTTCACCCTGGCGTCCAGCCACCTGAAGGCCCGCAAGTGAGGAGGCAGTCATGACCACGCCCCACGTTCACACGAAGGAAGGCTACCGGCGGATCAGCATCGATCCCATCACCCGCCTCGAGGGTCACGGGAAGATCGACATTTTTCTCGATGCCGAGGGCGCCGTCGCCGACTGCTACTTCCAGGTGCCCGAACTGCGCGGATTCGAGAAATTCTGCGAGGGCCGGCCGGTGGAGGATCTGCCCCGCATCACCCCCCGGATCTGCGGCGTCTGCCCCGAAGCCCACCACATGGCCAGCGCCAAGGCGTGCGACGCCGTCTACGGAGTGGAGTTGCCCCCCACCGCCAGGATGCTCCGGGAGCTTCAGTACAACATCTTCTTCGTCACGGACCACACCACCCACTTCTACGCCTTGGGCGCGCCCGACTTCGTCATGGGGCCCGACTCCGATCCCGCCACGCGCAACATCATCGGCGTGATCGGCAAGGTGGGAGTGGAGATCGGCGGCCAGGTGATCCAGTGCCGCGCCTGGGGTCACGAGGCGGCCGCCATCTTCGGCGGCAAGCGGGTCAATCCGGTCAACGCGATCCCCGGCGGCATGAGCAAGCCCATCAGCCAGGCGGAGCGCGAGCGCCTCGAGGAGATCGCCCGCTGGATGGTGGATTTCGGCAAGTTCACGCTGAAGCTGTTCCACGACCTGGTCCTGGCCAACCCGGCGTATCTGGACCTCATCGTCAACGGTCCCTACATCCACCGGACGTACTCCATGGGGCTGGTGGACGAAAACAACAAGGTCAACTTCTACGAGGGTCAGGTCCGGGTGGTGGATCCCGACGGAGTGGAGTTCTGCCGCTACGCCCCTCACGAGTACATGGACCACATCGCCGAGCGGGTGGAGCCGTGGAGCTACCTGAAATTCCCCTACCTCAAAGGCGTGGGGTGGAAGGGGCTGGTGGACGGCAAGGAGTCGGGCGTGTACCGGGCGACGCCCCAGTCGCGCCTCAACGCCGCCGACGGCATGAGCACGCCCGTGGCACAGGAGGCCTACGAGGAGTACTTCGAAACTCTCACCGGCGACCGGAGCGGGCGCACGCCGGTCCACCACACCCTGGCCATCCACTGGGCGCGGGTGGTCGAAATGGTCAACGCAGCCGAGCGGGCGCTGGAGCTGATCCGGAATCCGGAGATCACTCACCCCGAAAACTACCGGACGCTCTGCCTGGGCACGCCCCGCGAGGGGGTGGGCATCGTGGAGGCGCCCCGCGGCACCCTGACCCACCACTACGTCACCGACGACAACGGCATCGTCAAGAAAGTGAATCTCATCGTGGGCACCACCAACAACAACGCCGCCATCTGCATGTCGGTCAAGAAGGCGGCCCAGAGTCTGATCCGGCGCGGCGGCGAGGTGAAGGAAGGCATCCTGAACATGATCGAGATGGCGTTCCGGGCCTACGACCCGTGCTACGGCTGCGCCACCCACAGTCTTCCCGGGCAGATGCCCCTGATCGTGCGGATCCGGCGCCCCGACGGCGAAGTGATCCGGGAGATCCGGCGCGATCGCCCGACCGCCTGAGCGCTTCAGAAAAGGATGTGGCCATGACGGAACTGAAAAAAAACTACGACGGACTGGTGATCGGCGGCGGCATCGCCGGCATGCAGGCCGCCCTGGATCTGGCCGAGCAGGGCTACGACGTCCTGCTGGTGGAAAAGGAGCCGTCCATCGGCGGGGTCATGGTGGGGTTGAACAAGGTCTTTCCCACGCTGGACTGCTCCAGCTGCATCTGCACGCCGCGCATGGCGGAGTCCGCCCACAACCCCCATATCCGCATCCAGACCTACACCGAGGTCAAGGCGGTGGAACCGCTGAACGTGGGGTTCCGGATCAAGCTGCAGAAAAAGCCCCGCTACGTGATCGAGTCGAAGTGCATCGGCTGCAGCCAGTGCGAGCTGGTCTGCCCGGTGGATGTGCCGCACGAGTTTGACTACGGCCTGGGCGCGCGCCGGGCCATCTACATCGCCCACGGCAACGCCATCCCTCAGGTGGCGGTGCTGGATCCGACGTACTGCACCTTCTGCGGCCGGTGCGAGAAGGCCTGCCCGGCCAACTGTATCGACTATACCCAGCAGCCGGAGGACGTGGAAGTGGAGGTGGCCACCATCATCGTCACCACCGGCCTGCACATCACCCCCATGGAGCGCAAGGCGGAGTACGGCGGCGGGAAGCTCATCAATGTGATGAACCCTATGGCCATGGAGCGGATCCAGTCGTCGAACGGCCCCTACGGACGGCCGCTGCGGCCGTCCGACGGCAAGGTGCCCCGCCGCATCGCCTACGTCCAGTGCGCCGGGAGTCGCGACCGCTCCATCGGCGTGCCCTACTGCTCGCGAGTATGCTGCATGTACGCCCTGAAGCAGGCCCTGCTGCTGCGGCACTACATCCACGACGTCGACGTGACGATTTTCCACATGGATATCCGGGCCTTCGGCAAGGGCTACGAGCAGTTCTACCGCCGGGTCATGCAGGAGGGGGTCCACGTAATGAAAGGGAAGGTGGCCCGGATCACCGAGCTGGAGAACAAGGACCTGCTCCTGCGGGTGGAGCTGCTGGATGAGGGGGGGCGGGTGGCCGAGGAGCGCTACGACCTGGTGGTGCTGTCCCAGGGGCTGATCCCGGCCTGGCAGGGCGAGGGGGTGCTGGCCGCCGAGCTCGACGAGGACGGCTTTTTCCGCTCCATCTCGCCGAAGATCAGCCCGGCGCTGAGCAGATGGCGCGGGGTGTTCATCGCCGGCGTGGCCGCCGGGCCCAAGGACATCCCGGACGCCATCGTCGAGGCCGGCGCCGCGGCCATGGAGGCCGCCATCTATCTGGAAACGACGCGATATCACGAGCGCTTCATCGAGCCGGCCAAGGTTCGCTGATGCTTCAACCCGGCCCGTCGCGAGGCGAACCGGGCGGATCATGACGGCAGGGAGAGCCACCATGTCGGAAAACGAACGACCCATCGCCGGTTCGGTCGGTGACGAAGCAGCCGCCCCGGCCGAAGGCGCGGCCCGCGGCGTCAAGGCCAAGCGGCCCATCGACGTCCTGCGGGAGCGCCAGGGCGAGCGCACGCCGGAGCAGAAGGAGTACTTCAAGCGGCAGACCCAGGTCCGCAAGGCGCTCCTCGAGGCGTTGAAAGAGGCGCCGCGGACCATCCCCGAGCTGGCCGCCCGGTGCGGCCTGCCGTCGGAGGAGGTGGTCTGGAACGTCATGGCCATGCGCCGCTACGGCAAGCTGGTCGAGGAAGAACTGCGCGGCGACTATTATTGCTACCGGTTGAAGGAGGTGTGAGGATGGGCAGCCGAGTGGATCCCCGCCTGGCCGCCGAGGTGGCCGAATACGGCGCCGACACGGTCAACAAATGCTTCAACTGCGGCAACTGCACCGCCGTCTGCTCGCTGTCGAAGGGTGACACGGTCTTTCCCCGCCGGATGATCCGCTACCTCCAGCTCGGATTGCGCGACAAGCTGATGGAAGCGCCCGAGCCGTGGCTGTGTTATTACTGCGGCACGTGCTCCGACACCTGTCCCCGGGAGGCCTTCCCGGGCGAGCTGATGATGGCCACCCGCCGCTGGCTGACGGCGCAGTACGATTTCACCGGCCTGTCCCGCAAGCTGTACCTCAGCAAGGTTTGGGAGATCGGCCTGCTGGCGGCCGGGGCGCTGCTGGTGCTGGCGCTGTTCGTGGTGCCCGGCTGGCTGGGCATCCCGTTCGGCTTCCGCGACCTGCCGGTGGAGGCGCGCGAGCATGTCCGCGTCGCCATTTTCGCCAAAACCGAATGGGTCCACATCGGCGACTGGGTGCTGGCCGTCGTTCTCGGCCTGCTGCTGTGGACCAACGCGTTCCGGATGATCTACTTCGTCGTCCGGGGCGAGAAAGGCGTCCGGATCCCCCTGACGCTCTGGTTCACCAAGTTCTACCAGATGGTGGTGCACGGGCTGACCCAGAGGCGCTGGCTGGAATGCGACAACGACACCCGCCTGAAATGGCTGCAGCACTTCCTGCTGGTGACGGGTTACGGCACGATGCTGCTGCTCGTGGTGCTGCTGCTGCCCATCTTTCAGGTGGACAAGGCCGAATTTCACTGGACGAGCATTCCGGGTTACTACGCGACGCTCATGCTGCTCGCGGTCACCCTGCTGGCCATCCGCGGCCGGCTGGAGAAGAAGGAGCCCATCCACCGGTTTTCCCATCCCACCGACTGGATGTTCCTCATCCTGCTGTTTCTGACCGCGCTGTCGGGCATTGTGGTGAACATCCTGCGGCTGATGGACCTGGCGTATCCGACCTACGTGGCGTACGTTGTGCACCTGATGATCGCGGTGCCCATGCTCATCGTGGAGGTTCCGTTCGGCAAATGGGCCCACCTGATCTTCCGGCCCGTGTCCAAGTACATCGTGGCCGTTCTCGAGGCGGCGCGGGAACGCCAGACCGCCCGCGCCGGCGTCGTGCCCAAGCCGGCGACCGTCTGAGGCCGCCCGGTGCGACCCGTCATCGCCCAGGCCGGCCCGGCCGCCGCCCGACGCGTGCTGGTGCTGGGGCTGGGCAACCCCATCCTGGGCGATGACGCCGCCGGGCTGGCGGTCGCCGCGGACCTGGAAGCCCGGCTGGTCCGTCAGCCGCAGCCGGGAGTGGAGGTGCGGACCAGCGCCCGGGGCGGTTTCGAGCTCATCGATCTACTGACCGGGTTTCACCGGGTCATTCTGGTGGACAGTCTCACCGTGCCCGAGCCCGCTCCCGGACGGATCCGCCGGCTGGGTCTCGACGACGTGGCCGGCAGCGCGCGGCTGGTGTGCGGCCACGAGATCCACGTCGCCACCGCCTTCGACCTGGCGGCTCGGCTGGCCATCCCCATGCCGCAGACCGTGACCATCTACGGCATCGAGATCGCCGACGCGACCGCCTTCGGCGAGGTACTCACGCCGCGGGTGGCGGCGGCGGCGCGGGAGCTGGCCGGGCGGATCTGGACCGAGCTGCAGGTTCGGTCGGGCGGGCCCGGGGGGGACTTCCTCCCGGACGGGTCCGATACCCGTTCCCCAACCGCGGCCCCCGGGGAAACGACCATTCAGGAATGTCTTCTCATGGGCGGGCCTTCGGAAGATAATACATCATGACTGTCCAAGCCCGGGTCGCGGAAGGCGCACCGGTCCCGCCAGAGACGGGATCGGGCTGGAAGTACGGGAGCAGAGATGGAAATCCGCATCATCCCGCTGGACAAAGCCGTCGATGAACGCGCCCACTGGCTGGTGCGGCTGCGCTGGATCGCGGGCGCGGCGGTGATCCTGTTCGGCCTGGTCGCGGCGCTGGCCCTGCCCGAGATGCGCGTCGTTCCCGTGATCGGAGTCGGCCTGGCCATTCTGGCCTACAACGTATTGATCCACGTCGGCTTGCCCCATCTGGGACCCAAGCGCAGCCTCCACCTGCAGATCCTGCTGGACTGGCTGGCGCTGGCGGTGCTCTGCCACATCACCGGGGGGCTCGACAGCCCCTTCCTTCCGTTTTTCATCTTCCACGTGATTCTGGCCGGCATGCTGGTGAGCCGCCGGGCGTGCCTGCGTCACGGGCTCATCGCCATTGTCATCATTTCGGGAATGGCCATGCTGGAATATGCCGGGTTTTATCCGCCCATCCAGCTCCCCGGGTTCCTGCCTTCCCCGCGCTACGACAACCTGCACTACATCCTGCTGTTCCTCGGCTCGTTCTCGATCCTGATTCTGCTGACCGTCTACCTGTCCACCACGGTGATCCAGCATCTGCGCAAGGGCGAGGAGAAGCTGATGCAGTTGCAGGACCACCTCAGCGACGCCTATGACGGGCTGCGCCGGGCGGACGAGTCCAAGACCCGTTTCGTCCGGATCGTCTCCCACGAGATCCGCAGTCCGCTGGCCGCCACCCAGAGCATGCTGCGGGTGATCCTGGACGGTCTCGCCGGCGAGGCGTCTGCCAAGGTGGTGGATCTCATCCGCCGCTCCAGCTGCCGGCTGAACGAGCTGCTGGGGCTGATCAACGAGCTGTTGGACCTGATCCGGGGCGGGCAGCCGGTGGCCGAGGAGGAGAAGCAGGACATCCCGCTGGAGGCGGTGATCCGGAAGGTCACCGGGGACCTGGGGGCTCACGCCGCGCACAAAGAGGTGCGCCTGGAGATTCAATTAGACAGTCAGGATGCCATCTTCCGCGGCGACAGCCAGGACCTGGAGCGGATCGTCGTGAACCTGGTGAGCAACGCCATCACCTACACGCCGGAGTTCGGCGTGGTGAAGGTGACCGGCCGGCTGGAGCCGGACCATTTTTACCGGTTGGAGGTGGCCGACACGGGGATCGGTATCCCGCCCGACGAGCGGCCGCGCATCTTTGAGGAATTCTACCGGGCCTCCAATGCCAAGAGTGAGAAGAAGGAAGGGACGGGATTGGGTCTGGCCATTGTCAAGGTCACGGTGGAAAAATACGGCGGCCGGATCGAAGTGGCCAGCGAACTGGGCAAGGGTACCTGTTTCACCGTCCGGCTGCCGGTGATCAGCCTGGCTTCGTGAGGAGTCCGTCCCCGGCTGGCGACACAATCCCGTCAGGGCGCTCGGCCATCCGCCGCCGGCGTCCCGATCGTGACGGGATGGCCGGCGTCAGTTGTGGTCGAGCTTTTGTCCCCAGCGGTCCACCGCCGGCGGGGCACCGGCCAGGAGTTCCGCCCGCTTCTGCTTGTATTCCTGTTCCGTGATCAGTCCGCGCTGGCGGTAGCGGGCCAGCTGTTCCAGCCGGGCCTCGAGACTGTCTTCGACGGGCGACGGATAGAGTTCCGGCGGACAGGCGGCGGCGACGGCCTTGTTCAGCGCCGCCTCGTCGAACGCGGGCCGTCCGTCCCGGCCGATGCTCAGCCGGGAGTAGCACTGCCCGAGTTGGACGGTTTCCCGCTTCAGGTCGGCGTTCCTGGGGTCCTTGCGGAGCTGGGCCAGGCAGTCCTCAAAAGCCCGTTTGGCGCCGGCCAGCTCGAGGCGGCGGTGGCGGCGGGCAAATACGACTACCAGCACGATGGCGGTCACCGCCGCTCCCGCCAGCACGAGACAGCCGCCGATATTGATCCAGAAATTGCCTTCAGGCATCGACGCCTCCGCGGCGACTTCGGGCGCCGGCGTGATGGACGGATGCGTTCATGGTATCCGAAATCCTCCGGCTATTCAACGGCCTCGAGCAGGATTTCGGCGATGTCGCGGACCACGACACCCTCCAGCTCCTTCTCCTTCACCGCGTCGGAGAGCATGGTGTTGCAGAACGGGCAGGCCAGCGCCACGGTGGAGCAGCCGGAGTCGCGCACCTGCTCGATCCGGCGGTGGTTGATGCGGGAGCCGAGACTTTCCTCCATGAAGATGCGGCCGCCGCCGCCGCCGCAGCAGTACCCCTGGCGGTGGTGCAGCGCCAGCTCCGACACCTTCACCCCCGCGATGCCGGCCATCACGTTGCGGGGCGCGTCGTAGATGCCGTTGTAGCGTCCCAGGTAGCAGGAGTCGTGGAAGGCCACGTCCAGGTCCAGCCGGCGGCCGGGCGTGAGCCGGCCGTCCTGCACCAGGCGTTCCAGCAGTTGGGAGTGGTGCCAGACCTCGAACTCGCCGCCGAACTGCGGGTACTCGTGCTTGAGGGTGTTGAAGCCGTGGGGGCAGGCGGTGACTATTTTTCGGACTCCGGCCTCCTTGAAGGTCTCGATGTTGGCCTGGGCCATGGTCTGGAACAGGTACTCGTTGCCGGTGCGCCGGGCGGCGTCGCCGCAGCACCCTTCCGCCTCGCCCAGGATGGCGAACGAGACGCCCGCCTTCTGGAGCAGCCGGGCGAACGCCTGGGCCACCTTCCGGTTCCGGTCGTCGAAGCTGCCGGAGCAGCCCACGTAGAACAGCCACTCGAACGATTCGGCCTCGCCCACCGTGGGGATGCCGAGCCCCTCGGCCCACTCGGCCCGCTTGTGGGCGCCGATCCCCCACGGGTTGGAGTTCGTCTCCAGCCCGCGGTACGCCTTCGTCAGCTCCTCGGGAAATTTGCTTTCCGTCAGGGTCTTGTAACGGCGGAAGTCCACGATCCACTGGACCTCCTCAATGAACAGCGGACAGGCGTCCTCGCAGAAACCGCAGGTGGTGCAGGCCCAGATCTCGTCCTCGCCCACGGCGCCGGCGGCGAACAGGTCGGGCAGTTCGCCGGTCCGGCCGTCGGCGAGCTCACGCTCGTGCGCGTAGACGAACGCCTTGAGGTGGTCGTTCATCCGCTTGGGGGAGAGGGGCTTGTCGGTGGTGTGGGTGGGACAGTGCTCGTGGCAGCGCCCGCACTCGGTGCAGGAGTAGACGTCCAGGAGCACTTTCCAGTCCAGCTCCTGGGCCTTGGCCACGCCGAAGCTCTCGGCGTTTTCGTCCTCCAGGTTCAGCGTCCGGAGCCGCCCGGCCGGCTCGAGCTTCCGGAAGAAGACGTTGGGCAGCGAGGTGATGACGTGGAAGTGCTTCGACCCGGGGAGGATGTTGAGGAAAAACAGGATCGTGGCGGCCTGGACCCAGAAGGAACCGGCGTAAAGCGCCTGCAGGCCCGTCCGGTCCCAGCCGGCGACGAGCGGGCCCAGGGCGGCGCCCAGGAAACCGTAGGTGGGGACGCCGGCGGCGTGGAGGGCGGCCTCGGCGCCCATGTCGGTGAGCATCAGGAGCAGGATCAGGCCCAGCACCAGGTAGGCTTCACCCGACGACTCCACCCGCGCCGGCCGGAGCACGGCGCGGCGGAAAACGGCCCAGAGCACGGCCAGCGCCACCAGCACGATGAACAGGTCCTTGGGCCAGGCGTAGGCCGCGCCGAGGCGCCGCTCGAAGTCCAGGCCGGGAATCCAGGTGCCCAGGAACAGCGAGGCGGTGTGGATGGCCAGGACGCAGAATCCCCAGAAGATGAACGCGTGCATGAGCCCCGTGGACGGATCCCGCAGGATGCGGGCCTGGGCGACGACGTGGGCCAGGATCGCCCGGACGCGCTCGCCCCAGCGGTTGAAGCGGTCCTCCGGCGCGGCGCGGCGCAGCAGCCGCCACTTGCCGCGGAGGCGCCAGATAAAGATGCCCGCTCCCGCCAAACTCATGGCCAGGAACAGGAAATAATAGACTCCGGCAGCCGGATCGATCAGGGTCTTGGGGTCCATGCCGTTCTCCTCGAAGGGGTTATGTCGAGCGGGCTCCCATTATCAGGAAGATGCCCCCGGCTGTCAAGTCGGGAGAGCGAATGCGGCATCCGGCGGACGATTTTCCCATTGACAAACCGGCAAGTTCGAGTATAGTTAGGGTCTTGCTTCGGGAACGCCCGCTTCCATCCCCGGGCAACCGTTTGAATCACAGGTTGTTATTTACATTCGGTGGGCCGTTAGCTCAATTGGTAGAGCAAGTGACTCTTAATCACTAGGTTGGAGGTTCGATTCCTCCACGGCTCACCATTTTCCTCAACTCAGATTCTGCGATTGGAATTCATCATCCATCTTCCGAATATCGATTTGGATACCAACACCCGAATGTCGCATGATGCATCTATAAAGTCAGTCGCCTTTGTCTGCGAAAGTGGCGGAATTGGCAGACGCGCTAGACTTAGGATCTAGTACCCGCAAGGGTGTGGGGGTTCAACTCCCCCCTTTCGCACCAAATTTTGGCCTGTTCCCGCCATGACGGATTCCACACCATATCGAAAGGAAGGTCGCACGTGAAGGTAACGTTGGGTGAAAGCAGCGGATGCCGCAAGGTTCTGAATCTGGAAATCGCGCCCGATGAGACGGAAGCGGTCCGGCAGAAGGTGATCGATGACATGAAGAAGATCGCCGTCCTGCCCGGTTTCCGGCCGGGTCGGGCCCCGGTGGGCCTCCTGGAGCGGCGGTTCAAGACCGCCATCGTTCAGGAAGTGGTGGAGCAGGTGATGAAGGACTCCCTGCCCAAGGCCCTCGAGGAAACCGGCCTCAAGCCGGTGAACCAGCCGGAGATGGTGGAGTCCGACTACGAGTTCGGCGGCGCGCTCAAGGCGTCGATCGCCTTCGAGGTGCTGCCCGATTTCGAACTGAAGGATTACCAGGGGCTGGCGGTCGCCCACCGCGACGCCGCCTTCGACCCGCAGCTCGTGGAGCACGAGATCCAGCGGCGGCGCCAGGCCCGCGCGTCGCTCCAGGAGGTGACGGGCCGGCCCGCGCAGCGGGGCGACTTTCTCGCCGCCGCGTTCGAGGCCACCGTGACCGGGCAGGTCGAGCCGGTCAAGGATGACCGGATGTACCTGCTCGTGGAGGAGAACCTGAAAAACTCCCTGTTGGCCCTGCAGGCCGAGGGGCAGGGGATCGGCGAAACACGCACGTTCGACCTCGAGTTCCCCGCCGACTACCACGACAACCGCCTGGCCGGCAAGACCGCGACCGTCCGGCTGACGGTTCAGGAGATCAAGGAGCGCGTGCTGCCGGCGCTGGACGACGCGTTCGCCCAGTCCATGGGCGACTTCAAGACCTTCGACGAGTTCCGCGTCCGCGTCGAGGCGGAGCTGCGCGAGGCGGTGGCCGACCACAACCGCCACGAGTTGGAGCGCCGGGTGTCCGAGGCCCTGGTGGCCGGCTACGACTTCCCCGTGCCGGATACCCTCACCGAAGCCGCCTTCTCCGATTTCGCCCTGCCGGCGGTCAACGACCTGATGCAGCGCGGCATGAGCGCCACGGACGTGGGCAAGCTCGACTGGCAGGCGATCCGGGCGGAACAGGCGCCCAACCTGCAGCGGGCGGTCCGCGAGACCATGGTGCTGAACCGGATCGCCGAGCAGGAGGGCGTGACGGTCACCGACGCGGATGTGGAGGCCGAGATGGCCCGCGTCGCCGCCGCCCGCGGCATGACGCCCGAGGCGCTGAAGGCGGAGATGATCCGCGACGAAGAGGCGCTGAACCGGCTCAAGAACAGTTTGAAGCTGCGCCGGGCGCTGGCGGTGGTTGTCGCCGCCGCCCGGATCACCGAGCCGCCGGCCGAGGCGGAGCACGTGCATGGTCCCGGCTGCGGCCACGACCATGAGCATGAGCATGACCATGGCCATGACCACGACCATGCAGCCGAAACCGAGGCCAAGCCCAAGGCCAAGCCCCGGAGCAAGGCGAAAGGCAAGACTCAGGAGGCCGCGGAGTAAACCCCGCGGCCCGTTCCGACATCTAACATGTGATGGCCGGCCGCCGGCGCCGGTCCCAACCGCAGGAGGTTGAACGTGGCACTGGTTCCCATCGTCGTCGAACAGACCAACCGGGGCGAACGGGCGTACGACATCTACTCGCGGCTGCTCAAGGACAACATCATCTTCCTGGGCACCCCCGTGACCGATGAGATCGCCAACCTGGTGATCGCCCAGATGCTGTTCCTCCAGGCCGAGGACCCCGAGAAGGACATCTCCCTCTACATCAACTCGCCGGGCGGTTCCATCACTTCGGGGCTGGCCATCTACGACACGATCCAGTTCATCAAGCCCGACGTGATGACCATCTGCATCGGCCAGGCGGCGAGCATGGCCGCCCTGCTGCTGGCCGCCGGCGCCCCCGGCAAGCGATACGCCCTGCCCAACTGCCGCATCCTCATCCACCAGCCGTTCATGTCCGGGCTGTCGGGCCAGGCCACCGACATCGACATCCACGCCAAGGAGATCCTCCGCCTCAAGGAGATCACCTGCGACATCCTGTGCCGGCACACGAAGCAGCCCGCGGACAAGATCCTCCGCGACGTGGATCGCGATTACATCATGGGCGCGGACGAGGCGGTGGCCTACGGCCTGATCGACAAGGTCATCACCAAACAGGGACTCTGAGCCGGAGCGCGACGATGATCAAGGACCAAACCCGCGGCAGCAACCTGAACTGCTCCTTCTGCGGCAAGTCGCAGAAGGAGGTCCGCAAGCTGATTGCCGGCCCGTCGGTCTTCATCTGCGACGACTGCGTGCGCATCTGCGAGGAGATCATCGCCGAGGACTCCTACGCCGACCTGGACATCCTCAAGGAGGAGATCCCCCGGCCGAAGGAGATCAAGAAGTTCCTCGATGAATACGTCATCGGTCAGGAGCTGGCCAAGAAGAAGCTGGCCGTGGCCGTCTACAACCACTACCGGCGCATCGAGCACTACCGCAAGGGCAAGCGCGACGCCGCCGACGTGGAGCTCCAGAAAAGCAACATCCTGCTCATCGGACCCACCGGCTCGGGCAAGACGCTGCTGGCGCAGACGCTGGCCAAGAAGCTGAGCGTCCCCTTCGCCATCGCCGACGCCACCACCCTGACCGAGGCCGGCTACGTGGGCGAGGACGTGGAAAACATCCTGCTCCGGCTCCTGCAGAACGCCGATGGCAACCTGGAGCGGGCCCAGTGCGGGATCATCTACATCGACGAGATCGACAAGGTCGCCCGGAAGGACGAGAATCCGTCCATCACCCGGGACGTCAGCGGCGAAGGGGTTCAGCAGGCGCTGCTGAAGATCCTGGAGGGGACCGTGGCCAACGTGCCGCCGCAGGGCGGCCGCAAGCACCCCCACCAGGAATTCATCCAGATGGACACCACGAACATCCTGTTCATCTGCGGCGGCGCCTTCGTCGGACTGGAAAAGCTGATCGAGCGGCGGGTCGGCCAGAAGAGCATCGGCTTCGTGCGGTCCGAGGAAGCGGATGCCTCCATCCAGGAGTACCAGGGCTACCTGATGGCCCAGACCCAGCCCCAGGACCTGATCAAGTACGGGATGATCCCGGAGTTCGTCGGGCGCGTGCCGGTGCTTGGCGTCCTGGAGGAGCTGGCGCGGGACGCGCTGATCCAGATCCTGACCGAACCGAAGAACGCCCTGGTGCGCCAGTACAAGAAGGTGTTCGAGTTCGAGGGGGCGGAGCTGGAGTTCGAGCCGGCGGCCCTTGAGACGGTGGCCGACATGGCCATCGAGCGGAAGCTCGGCGCCCGCGGCCTGCGGATGATCCTGGAGGACCTGATGCTCGACCTGATGTTCGAGCTGCCGTCCAGCCAGGTCTCCACGGGGATCCGCATCACCGCCGAGGCGGTGCGCAACAAGGAGCTGATCCGCAAGCTGCTCCGCAAAGCCAGTTGAGGAGTTGTCCGCCGTGGCTACCAGCCGAGTGATGAAGCTGCCCCTGATACCCATCCGCGACGTGGTCGTGTTCCCCCAGACCATGTTCCCGTTCATCATCGGCCGCGAGTCATCGGTCAAGGCGCTGGAATACGCCCTGCGCAACGAGCGTTACCTGTTCCTGGCCACCCAGAAGGACCCGGCCACCGACGAACCGCAGGCCGATGACATTCACGCCGTCGGCACCATGGCCCTGATCATCCAGAACCTGAAGCTGCCCGACGGCAACATCAAGGTGCTGGTCGAGGGGTTGCAGCGGGGCCGGATCGTCGCCACCACTCACGACCCGGGCTTCTTCATGGTGGACGTCCGGCTGCTGGAGCCGGAGCAGGTGGATCCCGACCGCGCGGAAGCGCTCCGCGAGCAGTTGCTGGAGGCTTTCGGCGAATACGTCAAGATCAACCCCAGCTTCAATGCCGACGCCATGAACCGCGTGATCAAGGGCCCCGACCTCAACAAGGTCGCCGACACGATCAGCGGCAACATCCCCATCGGCATCAAGGAAAAACAGGAACTCCTGGAGATCGATCACCCGGAGGAACGATTCGGGAAGATCATCGAGCTGATCCGCTTCGAGATCGAGAAGCTCAAGCTGGACAAATCGATCCAGGGCCGGGTCCGGGAGCAGATGGAGAAGGCCCAGAAAGAGTACTACCTGCACGAGAAGATCCGGGCCATCCAAAAGGAGTTGGGCGAGGACCAGCAGACGTCCGAGATCGACGAGCTGAAGGACAAGGTGGCCAAGGCCGGCATGACCAAAGATGCCGAGGCCAAGGTCCTCAAGGAAATCCGCCGCCTCGAGGCGATGCCGTCCATGTCGGCGGAGTCCACGGTCTCGCGCAACTACGTGGACTGGCTCCTGAGCCTGCCGTGGGAGAAGAAGTCGCGCGAGATCCGCGACATCGCCAAGGCGGAGAAGATCCTGGAAGCCGACCATTACGGGCTGGATAAAATCAAGGAACGCATCCTCGAGTACCTGGCGGTGCGCCAGATGTCGCGCAAGAGCCAGGGCAGCATCCTCTGCTTCGTCGGCCCGCCCGGCGTGGGCAAGACGTCGCTGGGGCGCTCCATCGCCCGGGCCACCGGGCGCCAGTTCGTGCGGTTGTCGCTCGGCGGCGTCCGCGACGAGGCGGAGATCCGGGGCCACCGGCGCACGTACATCGGCGCCTTCCCCGGCCAGATCATCCAGATGATGAAGAAGGCGGGGACGCAGAACCCGGTGTTCGTGCTCGACGAAGTGGACAAGATGAGCGTGGACTTCCGCGGCGACCCGTCGTCGGCGCTGCTCGAGGTCCTCGACCCCGAGCAGAACTCGCACTTCCTGGACCACTTTGTCGACACCGAGTACGACCTGAGCCGGGTGATGTTCATCTGCACGGCCAACGTGCTTCACGCCATCCCGCGCCCGTTGCAGGACCGGATGGAGATCCTGGAGATCTCCGGCTACACCGAGCGGGAGAAACTGGAGATCGCGAAACGGTTTCTCGTGCACAAGCAGCGCGAGGCCAGCGGGCTGTCCGAGCGGCAGATCGTCTTCACTGACGAGGCGCTGCTGGGGATCATCCGCCACTACACCCGCGAGTCGGGCGTGCGCAACCTGGAGCGCGAGATCGGCCGCGTTTGCCGCAAGGTGGTCCGCGAGATCCTCTCCAAGGGCCGCTCCCACCGGGTGGCGGTGGACCCGCCGCTGCTGGAGAAGCTTCTCGGCCCCATTCGTTTCCGCCTGCAGAAGTCGCAGGCGAAGAGCGAGGTGGGGGTGGCCACCGGCATGGCCTGGACCGACATGGGCGGCGAGATCCTGCTCACCGAAGTCACCCGGATGCCCGGCACCGGCAAGCTGACCGTGACGGGCAAGATCGGCGAGGTGATGCAGGAGTCGGCCCACGCCGCGCTGAGCTACGTGCGCTCGCGGGCGGAGAACTTCCACATCCCCCCCGATTTTTACAAGAACGAGGATATCCACGTGCACATCCCGGAGGGGGCCATCCCCAAGGACGGTCCCAGCGCCGGGATCACCATGGCCACGGCCATCGTCTCGTCCCTGACCGGGATCCCCATCCGCCGTGACGTGGCCCTGACCGGCGAGATCACCCTGCGCGGCCAGGTGCTGCCCATCGGCGGCGTGAAGGAGAAGATCCTGGCCGCCCACCGGGCCGGCATCAAGCACGTGGCCCTGCCCGCCGACAACCGGAAGGACCTCCAGGAGATCCCGGAGGAAGTCCGGGACGAGCTGGAAGTCCATTTCATCGAAACCATGGACGAAGTGCTGGGCCTGGCCCTCGAGCGGCTGCCCGGCCCCATGCAGACTCTTGACAAGAAAGCCCCTGCCGCGATCGACGGTGAGGTCAAGGAAGGGCACATCACCAACTGACCGGGATTCAACGAGTGAAATTCACGGCGGTCGAGTTTGTGACCAGCGCGCGGTCGGCGTCCGGCTATCCGCGGGAGCGCCTCCCGGAGATCGCCGTCGTCGGCCGGTCCAACGTGGGCAAGTCGAGCCTGATCAACACGCTACTGAAGCGGCGCGGTGTCGCCAAGGTCAGCGGCACCCCGGGCAAGACCCGCGGGATCAACTATTTCAGGATCAACGGTTCTTTTTATCTGGTGGATCTGCCCGGCTACGGCTACGCGAAAATTTCCGAGGCCGAGCGCCGGTCCTGGGACCGGATGATCCGGGAGTACTTCGCCGAAACCACCCGCCGCCGGCTGGTGATCATGATCGTGGACATCCGCCACGCGCTCTCGCCGCTGGACCGGACCCTGCGGGAGTGGCTGGAGGCGCAGGCGGCCGAGTACGTGGTCGTGGCCACCAAGGCCGACAAGCTGTCCGGCAACGCCCGGGCCGCCAGTCTGCGCGAGCTGCGGGCGGCGTTCCCCGACCGGGAGATCCTGCCCTTCTCCGCGCTGACGGAGCTGGGCCGGCTGGAGCTGCTGGGACGGCTGCAGCGTTTCATCAAAACTGATCAATCACAGGACATATAAGGAGGTTCCCATGTCCGACATCGACTACAACGAAAACGAGATGGAGACGGAAAGCGACGAGAAGGCATTCAATATCGCGGTGCTGAAGGAGATGTCCATCGGCGAGCTCACCCGCATCGCCAAGGACCTCAGCATCCTGGGCGTCTCCGGCATGCGCAAGCAGGAACTGATCTTCCAGATCCTCAAGGCGCAGACCGAGAAGAGCGGTCTGATCTTCTCCGAGGGCGTGCTGGAAATCCTGTCCGACGGCTTCGGCTTCCTCCGCTCGCCCGACTACAACTACCTGCCCGGGCCGGACGACATCTACGTGTCGCCCTCCCAGATCCGCAAGTTCGACCTGCGCACCGGCGACACCATCTCGGGCCAAATCCGCCCTCCGAAGGAAGGGGAGCGCTACTTCGCCCTGATCAAGGTCGAGGCGATCAACTTCGAGCATCCCAGCGAGGTGCGCAACAAGATCTTCTTCGACAACCTGACGCCCGTCTACCCCGACAAGCGCATCAAGCTGGAGACGACGCCGGACAACCTGACCGGCCGGGTGCTGGATCTGCTGGCGCCCATCGGCAAGGGGCAGCGCGGCCTCATCGTCGCCGCGCCCCGCACTGGCAAGACCATGCTCATGCAGTCCATCGCCAACTCCATCACCGCCAACCATCCGGAGATCTACCTGATCGTGCTCCTCATCGACGAGCGCCCCGAGGAGGTCACCGACATGCGCCGCTCGGTCGACGGCGAGGTGGTGAGTTCCACCTTTGACGAGCCGGCGTCCCGGCACGTCCAGGTCGCCGAGATGGTCATCGAGAAGGCCAAGCGCCTCGTCGAATACGGCAAGGACGTGGTGATCGTGCTCGACTCCATCACCCGCCTGGCCCGCGCCTACAACTCCATCGTGCCGCCCAGCGGCAAGGTGCTCTCCGGCGGCATCGACTCCAACGCCCTGCAGCGCCCGAAGCGCTTCTTCGGCTCGGCGCGCAACATCGAGGAGGGCGGCTCGCTCACCATCATGGCCACCGCCCTGGTGGACACCGGCAGCCGCATGGACGACGTGATCTTCGAAGAGTTCAAGGGCACCGGCAACATGGAGATCAACCTTGACCGCAAGCTGGTGGAGCGCCGCATCTTCCCGGCCATGGACATCAACAAGTCCGGCACCCGCAAGGAGGAGCTGCTCCAGTCCAAGGAGGAGCTGAACAAGATCTGGGTGCTGCGCAAGGTCCTCAGCCCCCTGTCCACGGTGGAAGCCATGGAGCTGCTGGCGGACAAACTGCGCAAGACCGAGTCCAACAAGGACTTTCTGGATTCGATGACCCGCGGCTGATGCCGGGGCCTCGCGGCCTGGCGGCCGCGAGTTCCGTCCGCACGATGGCGGATGGGCTTGACCCTCCCCACATCCTGTCCGGCTGCCTGCATCCGTACTCCGTGAGAGCCCGGCGTGCCCGAAACCGCGCCCGGCGGGCGCGGGGGACCGTTCACCGGTCCGGCACCGTCAGCCCCAGCCGGGCCGCAACCTCGCGGTCCGGCCGGCTGGCGCCCGTCGGCGGTACGAACAGCGTGCAGTACGGGTCGCCGGGCACGGCCTGAAGCCGCCGCAGCGGGAAGCGCGCCGTCAGATGGGGGATGGCGGCGAACTGGGCGGCCTGGTACAGGACGATCTCGTGATCGGGTCCGTAGGCGGGGAGCAGCTTGTCCAGCAGCATCCGTCGGCCGGTGCGGTTGGGCCGCCCGCCGTAGCCCCAGTCCCCGATGATGCCCACCTGCCACAGGATCAGCGGCACCGCCGGATCGAACACCGTGTGATGGGAGAGAAAGTCGGTGGCCTCGTGGCTCTGACAGCCCCGGTGTCCCGGATCGGCGCCCAGGTCCGCGAACAGGCAGTCGGACGCCGAGACCGCCGGCAGCATCCGCGCCGGGTAGCCTTCCGCGCGCGCCAGCCGCAGCGACGCGTGGGTGGCGTGCACGAAGACGCCGGGGTGCCCGTAGTACGCCGCGCACACCCGCCGCCCCTGCCGGACCGCCTCCAGGATCCGGGCCACGGTCCGTTCGTAGGTCACCCGGCGGGGCTCGCCGGGCGCGTACAGCCGGTCCAGTGACTCGGCGCGGGGGTTGAGCCGCTCGATCCAGCGGGCGGTCACCGCGTCCGTGGCGTAGAGGACGAGGTCGGCCGCCTCGATGCACCGCCGGGCTTCGGCCGTCACCTGGGCGACGGCCCGGATCCCGGTGCCCACGATGTCCAGCGAACCGCCGTTCATCGGTCGTCATCCGGGGCGGCGACGTCCGCCTGAAGCCGGGCGATGACGTCCGGATCGGCAACGGGCTTCTCCAGCGGCGGCACGTAGAGAGTGGTGAACGGCGAAAACTCCTGGTCCGGCAACTCAGCCAGCGTCAGCCACCGGATGGCCGGCAGCGACGCGTCGTCCGCCGCCGCCTCGTAGGCCGCCACGCGGTGGTCCGGCGGATAGTGGCCGCGGAGCGTTTCGGCCAGCACCGCCAGCCCGTGGTCGGGATGGCGGGCGGGGCGACCGGCGGGGTTGAGGCCGCCCACCTGCCAGAGCAGCAGCAGACTGCGGACGTCGAACCGTCGGCGATGGACGAGAAAGTCGGTGGCCTCGAAGCTCTGGGAGCCGTGTGTGGCGGGGTCGATGCCCAGGTCCGCGTAGAGGCAGTCCTCGGCGGACACGCCGGGGAGCATCGCCGCCTCCAGCCCCTCCTGCCGCGCCTGCCGGATGGCGGCGCCGGCGGGGAAGCAGAGCATGCCGGGATGCCCGTGGAACACGGCGCACACCGCTTCGCCGGCCCGCGCCGGCGCGAGCAGGCGCTCCACGGTGGCGGCGGTGATTTCGCCCGGCGACCGGTTCGGCGCGTAGAGGTCGAGCAGCGACTCGATGCAGGGATTCAACGGCTGAATCCCGGCGGCGAGCCCCGGCGGCAGCTGGTGGAAAACTCGGTCGGCGCCGGCGATCGCGTCCCGGATCTCCGGGGTGAGATGCGCCGGGCGGATACCGGCGCCCACCACCGTCAGGCGCCCGGCCGGCGCCCGACTGAGGAGAAGCCGGATCTGCCGCTGGTCCCGGCTGCGGACGGCGGCCTGCTCCGCGGCACTCAGACCGGCGCGCGCCATGGCGCCCGCCGGATCGCTCTCGAAGGCCGCCCGCGCAGCGACGTCCTCCGCCAGGTCGATGAGAAAATCGGCCAGCCGCTGGTTCATTCGTCAGTCCTCCGATTCGGGTGGGCAAAAGGGGAATCGCTCCTTATGCTAACGCCGAAAGCGGCGCATTGCAACCGGTCCGGCGTGCCGCCTTGTGGTACAATACATCCAACACAGACTGTACACGGAGGGGCAGATGAAGATCGGTGACACCGGTATACCGCCTGTTTCACCCGATGCGCCGGATGGAACTCCGGACGCCAAATCAGTGCGCCCGAAGGTGCCGGCGCGGGACGAAGCCATCCAGCCCGACCGGTTGGAGAAGTTCCCGGCTGCCTTCGATCTTGGCTGGCAGCAAGCGGCGGCTGTCCGCACTCCGACAGCAGGCGAAGAAGGCGTCAACGCCGCCAAGCTGTCGCCGGACGGGTTGCAGGCGCTGAAGCTGGCGCCGGAAGACGGGTTGAGCGCGGCCAAGGCGGCGCCGGAC
>ENA-OSEO01001051-OSEO01001051.1-sediment-metagenome-genome-assembly--contig:-NODE-1051-length-57165-cov-14.879747_pt1 | contig 57165 bp, 42 predicted proteins | sample MGYA00237883_ERZ534232 | MGnify/ENA metagenome assembly ERZ534232
TCTCCAGGGGTCGAACAATTGTTGCTGTTTGCGGTCTTTTACGCGAATCATGCCAAATCCGATTTAAGAGTTTGATATTATGGATCATCCATACCAAATCCCGCGAGAAAAGGCAAGAACTATTTTCAAATTTTATTAAATTTTTCAAGTAGATACCGATTTTTACTTTTTACGGGACCATCAAATCTTGAATGAGAACGGCGACCTCTACCGGGGGAAAAAGTGGTCGAAACAGACAGTCCAGATATGCCTTAGCAATCCCATTTACATCGGGGAATATTTTTTCAACAAGAAGAGCAACCGGAGCGGTACAATCAAGGATCGGATGGAATGGATTAAGATTCCGGTGGAGCCTCTCGTTGAAAAGGAAATCTTTAAGGAAGCCAGCTCGTTTCGGGAACTCAGAAAACCGACGCCGAAAAATCCTCCTTCGGTTACCTCTTCCAGGACTCTTTTGACAGGGATTCTACGGTGCGGCAATTGCGGCAAAAGAATGGTGATCGAGACGGCCAAGAACAATTTGTACCGATATTATAATTGTTCGAATTACATACGAAGAGGCCGATCGACCTGCAAAGGGAATCGAATTCCAGAGGCCGAGCTGGACGGACAGATCCTGAAATACCTTTGCCAGAAATTTTTCACCCGGGACAGAATCAGCGAAATCATCGTTCACGTGAACAGGGAGCTCACCGACAGGCGCGATCGAAACAGCTCGAAATTGAAAGGGTTGCGTGATGAGCTGGAAGGGGTCAGGGCCAGGATCCGGAAGCATTACGAGGCGATAGAGAGTGGCACCCTGGATCTGAACCTGGTCGGTGAGCGGCTGAAAGAGCTCAAGGAGTGGGAATCCGAGATCAGCGATCAGCTGAATCGATTCCAGGGTCCGAAACAGCTGCCGCCTTACCTGTTCAAGGATGATACCCTTCAAAAGATTCAGTCGAGGCTGGAGGAGGTTTTCATGTCCAACGAACGCGGTTTGGCCAAGGAATACCTGAAGGTTTTTCTGGATCGAGTGGAGGTCAACGGCCGCAATATCAACCTCGTGGCCAACACCGCGGCCCTCTGCAATTTTTCCCTCATGAAAAAAACTGGGGAAACCGTGGATGTGTTAACCACAGTTCCCCCAGTTGTCCTATCTTGGCTCCCCGGGACAGACTCGAACTGCCGACCAAGTGGTTAACAGCCACCCGCTCTACCGACTGAGCTACCGGGGAATGGCGTGATTCGAAGCAATTTTTCTAGCAGGATTTGTGCGGGAGGTCAACAAAAAATTTGGGCCGCGGGCGGCGGGCGGGCAATCCGCTTGACAGGTGCGGGCAGAGTCTCTATGTATCAGGTAGCTTTCACGTCTAAACCCTCAAGGTGAGAAACACCCTCATGAAGCAGATCGTTCTCGGCACCGCCGGCCACATCGACCACGGAAAGACCTCCCTCATCAAGGCCCTTTCGGGCATCGACACGGACCGTCTCAAGGAGGAGAAGGAGCGGGGCATCACCATCGAACTCGGGTTCGCCCACCTGGAGCTGCCGGGCGGGAGGCTCATCGGGATCGTGGATGTCCCCGGACATGAGAAATTCGTCAAGAACATGGTCGCGGGGGCTACGGGGATCGACCTGGTGGCGCTCGTCATCGCGGCGGACGAGGGGGTGATGCCCCAGACGCGTGAGCATCTCGAGATCTGCGAGCTCCTGAAGATCCGGCACGGGGTCGTCGTCCTGACCAAGATCGACATGGTGGACGAGGAGTGGCTGGAGCTCGTGCGGGAGGACGTGCGGGAGTATCTGTCGGAGACGTTCCTGGCCGATGCGCCGATCGTCGAGGTGTCCTCCCACACCGGGGAGGGGCTGGAAAGGCTTTTGAAGGTGCTGGAGGAGCAGGTTTTGAAGATCCCCGAGCGGGAAATGGGGCACCTTTTCAGGCTCCCGATCGACCGGGTCTTCAGCATGAAGGGGTTCGGGACGGTCGTGACGGGGACCACCATCTCCGGGAGCATCCGGCTCGGGGACGAGGTCACGATCTATCCCCAGGGGATCGATTCGAAGATCAGGGGGATACAGGTCCACAACAAGGAAGTGGAGGAGGTGCGGGCCGGGCTCCGCACGGCGGTGAATCTGCAGGGGGTCGAGAAGGCCTCGATCGAGCGCGGCAACGTGCTCGCGACGCGCAACGGCCTCAGGCCGACCTTCATGGTCGACGTCGAGCTGAACCTGCTCTCCAGCGCCCCGCGGAAGCTGAAGAACCGCGCCAAGGTCCGTTTCCACACCGGGACCTCGGAGATCATCTCGACGGTGGTCCTGCTCGACCGGGATCTGCTCGAACCCGGGTCGAGCTGCTACGCCCAAATCCGGCTCGACGCCCCCACGGCGGTCCTCAAAGGCGACCACTACGTCCTGCGCAGCTACTCGCCGGTCCGTACCATCGGCGGCGGAGAGATCCTCAACGCCCTGCCCGGGAAGAAAAAGCGCTTTTCCGAGGCCCCGCTGGCGGAGCTCAAGAAGCTGCACACCGGCGACCTGAGCGAGGTGGCGGAGGTCTTCGTCCGGCTGGGGCGCTTCAAGGGCGTGGAAGAGGGCGAGCTGCCGTTTCTGGCCAACACGGGCAGGAAGAGGATCGACGAGTGCCTGAAGGCCCTCAAGGCGCAGAAGCGGGTCGTCCAGTATGACCGGGAGCGCGGGCTGCTCATCCATGCCGACTTCTACCAGCGGGCCAGGGAGGAACTGCTGCAGACCCTCGAGCGCTACCATCGGGACTTTCCTCTGAAGACCGGCCTCATGAAGGAGGAGCTGCGCTCCCGCACGGTCGGGTCCGAGCAGCCGCGGCTCTTCCAGTTTCTGATGGCGCAGCTGACGGCCGAGGGGCGGGTGGTCCAGGAAAAGGAGGTCGTCCGGCTGGCCGAGCATCGGGTCGCTCTGGCCGAGGACCAGGAAAAGGTGCGCCGGGACCTCGAGGAGCTGTACCTGAAGGGCGGCCTGCAGCCCCCCTACTTCAAGGAGCTGAAGGAGCAGTTCCCCGGCAAGACAGCCGAGGAGGTGCTCAACGTCATGATCCAGGAAGGGCTGCTCGTCAAGGTGAAGGAAGACCTCTTCTTCCACCGCAAGGTCATGGAGGACCTGGAGGCGCGCCTGATCGAATTCCTCAGGGAGCACGGCGAGATTACCACCCCGCAGTTCAAGGACATGACGGACGCCTCCCGCAAATACACGATCCCGCTGATCGAATATTTCGACCGCACGCAGGTGACCGTCAGGGTCGGGGACAGCCGGGTGCTGAGAAAGAGATGAACGGGCGGAACGGCATGGAAGGCGCGGCGGCGGGCAGTCTCCGGGAGGCCCTGGGTTTGAGGGAAAAGGAGCTCGTGGCCGTTGTGGGGGGCGGGGGCAAGACCAGCCTCATGCTGGCCCTTGCCGGGGAACTGCAGGCGTCGGGCGGCCGGGTGGTGGTCAGTACCACCACCAAGGTCTGGCAGAAGGAGGCCCGGCTGCTTCCGGAATCGGTGACGGCGGGGGGCGAGGGCTGGGAGTCCGCCCTCGTGCAGGGCCTCGAACGGCACGGGGCCGTTTTCCTGGGCAAAGGGCTTCTCCCTTCGGGGAAGGTGGACGGGATCGCCCCCGAGGAGGCGGACGCCCTTATCCGGCGCCCGGAGGTGGATTATCTGATCGTCGAGGCGGACGGCGCGGCCGGACGGCCGCTCAAGGCCCCGGCGGACCACGAGCCGGTGATCCCCGGCAGGGCTTCGCTCGTCGTGGCGGTGATGGGGCTCGAGGCCCTCGGGAAGCCGTTCAGCGACGAATGGGTCTTCCGGGCCGAACGGTTCGCCGCCTTGACCGGCATGCAGGCGTCGGAGATCATCACGGCGCCACGGCTCGCGCGGGTGTTTCTGGCCGGGGCCGGCCTGTTCAAAGGCAGCCCGCCGGGGGCGAGACGGGTCGTGTTCCTGAACAAGCTCGATCTCCTCGGTTCGGAGGCGGAGGCACGGGCGCTTTGCCGCGCGATCCTGGAAGGGTCGGGCGGGGGGATCGAGCGGGTGGTCGTGGGCGCCGTCAGACAGAAAACATTCAACGTCTTTATCGGGAAGAAGGATGATCAACATCTACGGCAAGGTTAGGGAACTCGCCCGCGAGGGGCGTTCGGCGGTCATGGGCACCATCATCCGACAGGCCGGGCCGGCCCCCCGGGGGCTGGGCGCCAAGTTCCTGGTCATGGAGGACGGCTCCATCTTCGGGACCATCGGCGGCGGCGCGCTCGAAGGGCAGGCGATGGCCGAGGCGCCGAAGGTCCTCGCAGGCGGACGGCCCGAAACCCTCGAGTTCGACCTGACGGGGGTGGACGTCGCGGAGACGGACATGCTCTGCGGGGGCGAGGTGGCGGTTTTTCTGGAGCCGGTTTCCCCGCGCGACGATGCCCATGCGGCGCTTGCCGGCCGGGTCGTCAAGGCCCTCCAGCGGGGCGGGAGCGGCGGGCTGCTGGTAACCGTCCTCAACCCGGAAAGATGGGCGGCGGACCAGGCCCCCAAGTTTTTCATGGCGGGGGACGGGACCCGGACAGGCTACGGGGCCGAAGACCGCGCCCTCGGGGCGGCGCTGGAGCCCCGGCTGGGGGCGATCCTCGCGAAGCCTCAGCCGGTGCTTCTCACGGCGGCCGATGATTCGGGGGCGCTGTTGGACCTTTTCGTGGAGCCGGTCGTAGGCCGCACCGTCCTCTATGTCTTCGGCGGGGGGCACGTCTCGCAGCAGATCGTGCCGTTCGCCGCACGGGTGGATTTTCCGGTGGTGGTCATCGACGACCGGGAGGAGTTCGCCAACCCGCGGCTCTTCCCGGATGCCCAGGAGACCCTGGCGATGGAGTTCCCGGGCCTGATGGAGAAGCTCCCCATCGACGAGGCCGCCTACCTGGTGATCGTCACGCGCGGGCACATGCACGACAAGACCGTCCTGGAGCAGGCCCTCCGGACCAACGCCCGCTACATCGGGATGATCGGCAGCCGGCGCAAGCGCGACATCATCTACCGGAAGCTCCTGGAAGAGGGCTTCACGGAAGAGGACCTGGCGCGCGTGCACGCGCCGATCGGGTTGGACATCGGGGCCGAGACCCCGGCCGAGATCGCGGTCAGCATCGTGGCCGAACTGATCGTGGCCCGCGCGGGGGGGCCGTCGAAGACGGGCGGCGGGATCGCCGTCGAAGGAGGGGTGAAGGGTGGAAGAACATCGTGACTGGTTGATGGAGCGCTGGGCCGAAAAGGCGGTCGCCAGCCTGAAAAAACACGACTTCGACGCCGTGTTCGTCCAGACCGCGGCCGAGGCGCGGGAGCTGATCCTCGCGATGGTCGAACCCTATGACAGCTTCGGCTTCGGGGGCTCCGATACGGTCCGGGCCCTGGGGCTTGTCGAGGCGCTGCGGGAAAAGGGGAAGGCGGTCTATGACCACTGGCAGGCGGGGCTTTCGAAGGAGGCCGATCTGGAGATCCGCCTGCAGCAAGGCCGTTCGGACTGTTTCCTCTGCAGCGCCAACGCCGTTTCCCTGACCGGGGAGGTCGTGAACGTGGACGGGATCGGCAACCGGACCGCCGCCATGTCGTTCGGGCCGCGCAAGGTCATCGTGGCAGCTGGCGTCAACAAGCTGACGCCCGATCTGCCCTCCGCCCTCCGGCGCGTGAAGGAGGTGGCCGCCCCCATGCGCGCCCGAAGCCTCGGCATGAAAACGCCCTGTGCGGAGACCGGCATCTGCTCGGACTGCAGCGCCCCGCAGCGGATCTGCCGGATTACGACGATCCTCGAGCGGCGCCCGCTCCTGACCGAAATGACCATCATCCTGATCGGCCGATCCATGGGGTTCTGAATGGAAAAAAACCGCCACCGATTTTCGGAAAGCTACGACGGGCTCCTGGGCTTCGGCTTCGACCGGGACGTGGACGCCTCGACCCTGACCTATTTCCTGCAGCGCTTCGCCCAGGACGATCTGATGGCGCTCATCCGCCGCCGCATCTCTCAGGAGGACATCCACGCCCTCGCGGACCTCGTCATGCAGATCATGAAGAAATACCTGAGCGAGCCCGAGTACCACCGCTATTTTCTGCGGGACGAGGAGGAGCCCCCCGCCGATTCCTCCCCGAAGACCTCGCGGTAGACCGCCTGATAGGTCTCGAGGGCCTCCCTCCCAAAGCAGACGAACACCACCTCTTCGATCCGGCCGTCAGCGGCGAGGGCTTCCCTCGCCTCGCGGAGCGCGATGCGGGTGGCCCGCTCGAGCGGAAAGCCGTATGCCCCGGTGCTGATGGACGGAAAGGCGATCGAGCGGGCGCCCAGCTCCCGGGCCACCTTGAAGCTGTTCCGGTAGCAGGAGGCCAGCAGGGCGTCCTCGTTCCGGGTGCCCCCCCTCCAGATCGGGCCGACTGTGTGAATGACCCATTTGGCCGGGAGCTTATAGCCCTTGGTGGCCTTGGCTTCCCCGGTGGGACACCCGCCGAGCTGCCTGCATTCCTGAAGCAGCTCCGGGCCTGCCGCCCGATGAATGGCGCCGTCCACGCCGCCCCCGCCGAGGAGGGAGGTGTTGGCGGCATTGACGATCGCGTCGACCGCCTGCCTGGTGATGTCCCCTTCCACGATACGTATCTTCTTCTCCATGCGTTTGGACCTCCTGCGCTGAAGGTTGTCCGGTCCGGTTTCTCAATCGCCGAGGCCGTCGGCGATGTCCAGATACAGCCGGTTCATGTTTTCCCTGAAGGTGTTCCGGTTCAGCCCGCGAAAGGCGTCCCGCCGGCCCCACCACCCGATCATGTTCAGGTGGTCGGCATCGATCCGGCGGAAGAGGTAGCGCGGGTTCCAGACGGCGGACCGGAGCGCCACCAGGCCGTCGTTTTCCCCCTCCTCCCGCTGGATCAGGCGAAAAGATGGTTTGAAGATCGGCCGGATCAGTTCATAGGGGCGGGCGCCGGCAACCGTTTGATAACGGACGCCGCACTGCTCCTCGAAGGCGGCCAGACGGCGGTTCATGCGGGCGCACGCCGCGCGGGTGAGGTCGTGGAACCCGCTGAGGTCGAGCCCGAAGGCGCTGCCGGCGGAAAGGACCCAGCCGAGGCGCCGCGTCCCCCAGTCTGCGAGGGAAGTGCCCAGATGAGGCGTTCCGATGGTTGTCAGGGATGCGACGCGGTCTTCGAGCCGGTAGAGGTGAATCATGTTGCGGGCATCCAGCCCGCCCATGCTGTGGGCGATGAGGTGGACCCTCGGGCGGCGTTTGAAATCCCGGGTGAAGAGCCGGATCTGCTCGAAGAGATCGTGCGCACGCCGGTCGCACGAGGCGGCCCAGGCGACGCGCGCGTAGAAGACCTCGTAGCCGTGCTCCCGGAGTGCGCCGGGGATGTGGTGGAAATACTGGAACCGCTCCTCACGGGGTCCGTTCGACCGGAGGAAGGGGTTCAGAAGGCGGTCGAAGGGGCAGATGCCGTGGACCAGTACGATGGGATAGGTGGTCTTCATAGGGCCGTGGATCCCCGAAAAGGGTTGTTCTTTTGGAGGCCGGGATGGGTGAAAACGACCGTTTCCGGATGGACACGGATTATAGCGCAAAACCGGGGGGGCGTGTCAAAGATCAGGCGAGATTCAGAAGGCTCAGGACGATGTACACGGGAACCGCCGCCATGACGGCGGTCCGCACGAGACGCGACCAGGGTGGCCGGAGGAGGGGCAGGAACAGGAGGGCTGCGATCCAGAGGGCGGGGAGGAAGACCCCGGCCCAGAAGGCGGGAAGGTGTCTCAGAAGATACTGGATGCCATAGAAGAACCACGGCCCGTGGATGCGCTCGACGACTGCGTCCGGCGGGACGGCGGGGCCCGGCGGGATCCACAGGGCGTAGGCCGCCAGTCCCAGCAGGGCTGCACCGAGATAGACCCGGTCGGGAAACCAGTCCCTCACGTGGTTGCGGATCAGGATGCACACGAGAATCGGGAGGAAGAAGGAATGGTACAGAAAGGGGAGGTAGAAAAAGGCTTCCCCTTCCGCCATTATCAAGCGGGAGAGGGACGGCCCCAGGAGCGGTACTTCGTTCAGGCAGTTCGCCATGATCCGTCCCGCGAAGATCCCCTCCAGATCGCCTTTGAGGATGAATCCGGTAAAAAGGGTCAGGAAGCAGAGCAGGAGAGAGGCGACCAGACGGCACCAGGTCCGGAAGGGATAGGCTGCGTAGCGCCGGCGGAGGAAATAATCCGCCGTGTGGAGCAGCATCAGGATGACGAAGATCTGCCCGGAGGCATGATGCATCTGGCGCAGGAAGGCCCCGTAGGGCATCCCTGAGGTGATCGCCTCGACCGTCCTGAAGACGTCTCCCATGGGGCGGTACTGGATCGAAAGGACGGCCCCCGAGGCCAGGCAGAGGGCTAGGGATGCCAGCCCGAGGCGGGGAAGAACGGGGGAGAGTGACAGCAACGCGCGCTTCAGTTCCAAGGGGGCCTCATCGTCGAGGAGCAGGCGTCTGCACAACGAGGCCTGCATCCGGACGTCGCCGGGGGGATGAGCGCCCTTTTTCGTCCCTGTGTGGTGGCCAGGCAGAGAGACGCGATGGCCGTTTTTCCGCTCGGAAACCGGTCGAGCCGATCGCTGAGGCGGATTCCGGGCGGTATCGCTTTACAGGACATAGGAAACCGTGAGGTCTCCCTCCTTGGAGAGGGCGACCGGCAGGGTCTCGAGGTCTTTCTCGGCGGGCCCCTTGATCCGGCGCCCTTCGGCGTCGAAGGCGCTCCCGTGGCAGGGGCAGACGAAGCGGTTCGAGACCGGGTCGTGCTGCACGGTGCATCCGAGGTGGGTGCACCGGGCTGAGACCGCTCTGGCGCTTTGTTCCTCCTGCAGCAGGAAGACGTTGTTTTTGAAGGATACCCGGCCCCGGCGCTCCTGATGGGAGAAGATCACTTGAATCGTGCGGCGGCTTGAATGGAGGACGAAGGCGAACGCGGGATAGCCGACCGCCAGCGCCAGGCCGATTCGGGTGAAGATTGCAGCTGCTTCTTTGAGGAAATTCCGTCTGTTCAACCTGCCTCTTCTCCTTCGAGCTGCTCAGGGATTTGCGGGGTTCGTCCCCTGTTTGGAGGGCTGGGCCAGGATGTCCGCGAGGGTCCGCTCCAGGTTCTTGAGGTCATAGGGCTTCGCTGCGGCGGCGGAGAATCCGAAATCCCGATAATGCTTCACGACGGGGTCTTCCACATATCCGCTCGAGACGATGGCCTTGATCCCGGGATCGATCTTCAAGAGCGCCTCCAGGGTCTCCTTCCCCCCCATCCCGCCCCGGACGGTCAGATCCAGCAATACGGCATCGAAGGGTTCGCCGTCGGTCCTCGCCTGTTCAAAGAGCAGGAGAGCCTCCTCTCCGTTTCCGGCGGTCACCGGCTGATAGCCGGCCAGCGTAAGCATCTGTTCCAACACATCCAGGATCATTTCTTCATCATCCATGACGAGGATTCTACCTTGGCCGGATGTTGCGGCCGGGTCGCGAGGCAGGGCTTCTTCCGCCACACGGGGGGATTGGATGTGCGGCGCCGCCTCCTGAGGAGTTTCGACGGCCGCAGGCAGATAGATCGCAACGGTCGTCCCGAGACCGACGACGGACTGGACGTCGATGAAGCCGCCGTGATTGCGGATGACTGCGTAGGATGTGGCCAGGCCAAGCCCCATTCCCTTCTGGGTTCCACGGGATTTGGTCGAAAAATAGGGATCGAAGAGTTTTGGGAGGTGCTCCGGCGGAATCCCGACCCCTTCGTCCCGAATTTGGATCGCCACGTATGGAGCGTGGGGGTCGTAGTGGGAGGCCGGGGCCCTTTTCGGACCGAGCGGTGTATTCCGGACGGCGATCTCGATGGTGCCTCCGCCGGACATGGCTTCTTTGGCATTGGTCAGGACGGCGGTCAACACATCGGCGATCTGCACCTCGTCGAAAGCGACCGGCCAGAGATCCTGATCCACATCGATCCGGCAGAGCGCCTGAGACCCGGCGAGCACCAGCGAGCTGTAGTCCCGTATGATGGGCTCCAATGCCCCCCGCTGTTTACGGGGCGCGGCGTCTTTCGAAAGGTTGAGAAAGCGTTGAGTCAGCTGAACGGCGCGCAGGCAGTTCACCTTTGCCCTGTCGAGGTGTTCCGAAAGATTGGACCCGCCGCCTCCACTCATCGAGGCGAGTTCGAGAAATCCAAGGACGCCGGTGAGCAGGTTGTTGAAATCATGCGCGATGCCGGCCGCCATCATCCTGAGCGACTCCAGCTTTTCACCGCGGATCCGCTCATTCTCCGCGTGCCGCGCGTCGGTAATGTCCGTTGCGAAAACGGCGATTTGTTTGACCGACCCATCGGCCCCCGGGATGGGGAACCAGTGGCTGTCGAAGATCCGGCCGCCGCGTTGATCCTCTTCTCTGACCGGTGATCCCGTTTCAATGACCTTTTTTGCGGTGTTCCAACGCCGGGCGGCCACCTCCGGAGAAAAGAAATCGGAGATACGCTTGCCTTTCAACTCCTGCAGGGACCTGCCGACCCGCCTGCAGGCGACGTCATTGGCGGCGAGGAGGATTCCGTTGCAATCGAAGAGGACTGCGGTCTCGGTGATCGCGTTCAGCAACGCAGAAAGCCGCCGCTCGCTTTCCTTCAGGGCGGCCTTGGCCGCGAGTTCATCGGTGATGTCCCTTGCGGAGCCCTTCATCCCGATCGGGACCTCGGCGGCATCGCGCGCAAGAGACGTCTTGTATTCGAGGATATGCTCGAGACCGGCTTTGTCCTTGATCCGAAAAAGCCCGACCGCAGCCCCTTTCTGCTTGACGCTCGCAAGGTATTCGGTAAATTTGGGGGCGACATCTTTGGGCATGAAGGCCTGGATGTTCATGCCGCACAATTGGTGTCGATCGTACCCGCAGACCTTTTTCCAGGCCGGGTTTACATCGGAGATGCGACCGTCCAGATCATGAAAGAAGAGGAGATCGGAGACGCCTTCGAAGATGTTGCGGAACTTCTGCTCGTTGGCCTCGAGGGCGGCCAGGCTGTGCTGTTGCTCCGCGATCTTCGATCGCATCTCCTGGTTGCTGCGCTGCAGTTCACAGATGTGGCGGACGATGCCGGCCTCGATCTCCGATCGAAGTTCAGCGTCATGGATCTTGTCGAGGATGGGTTTCAGAAAGCGTGTCGCGTCCATGAAGGCATTCCTTTTTGCCTTAAGAAAACTCGCTATTCCAAAGACTGCACGTTTTGAGGTGCAGGACGCGGGGCATGCGAAATAAAATCGGATTGTGTTTGGTCAAACCAAACCGGTTGTCCTAATCTAGAACAAATTCGCCTTTGTGTCAGCAAAGAATTGATCCGGATTGCGGATGTCCGACACGGTCAGCGCCCGGCCTCGGAGCGGTGGAATTGCCGCAGCCGACACAGGATCGAATCCGGCCTCTGAACCCTTCCTATCTGGTATCCATGCGGAAATGATTTCGCGGTAGAACTTGGTTTCCAATCCGAGAATGGGCAGATAGGTCGTTTACGGATGGAATCTACCTGGATTTTGCCGCACGGGCACCCGTGCAGATTGACATTCGGAAGAGTAAAAAAAATACCATTTCCGGATGGCAACCGGGATAGTATGATGCCCTCTCGAGGGTACGGTCTGGACTGCCGAACGTTGAGACGGCCTGTCAAACGAATGCGTTGATGTGGGCTGAGGGGGGCTGTGAAGATCGTGGAGGCGATTGTGAAGGGAAGTGTATCATTGAACCGTGGAGCGTTCTCATGCTCTTGAAGATTGTATCAGGTGGGCAGACGGGTGTCGACCGCGCCGCCCTGGATGTCGCCATCGAGTGGGACATTCCTCACGGAGGGTGGGTTCCGAAGGGGCGCAAGGCCGAGGACGGTGTCATCCCGATGCACTATCAGGTTCGTGAGATGCCTACCGACTGCTATGCCGATCGAACCGAGCAGAACGTAAGGGATTCGGACGGGACGCTGATCCTGTCCCGGGGGGATCTCGAGGGCGGGTCCAGGTTGACCTTGGACCTGGCGCTACGCCACGAGCGCCCGGTCTTGCATGTCGATCTTGCCAGGCAAAACGCCTTTCAGACCGCTCAGGCGATTCAGGCCTTCATAAGGCGGCACGGCATTCGAACGTTGAATGTCGCAGGGCCAAGGGCGAGCAAGGATCCCGAGATCTACGACCTTGCGTGCAAGGTTCTCAAGGCCGCCTTGTATCTCGAACTGGTCGAGAGCGCCGGAGCGGGGCCCCGGGCAGACGGCCCCGCCTCGGTGGAGGAGGCGGTAGAACGGCTTGCGGCGGATCTTTCCCTGAAGGACAGGATCGAGATCGCTCACATGTCGGAGAAGGGGCTCAGCGGGCTCGATGATACGCTGGGGGAGTATATCCGTGAGCGGTTCGGCCTGCGTTCCGGGAATCTGGCCTTGCTCGAAGCATGCCGCCGCATGGCCGGGAGCGACGTCCTGCTCGAGGAAGACGCTTCGGCGTTGATTATTCGCCGTTTGTGGGGTCATCTCAAAGAGACCCATCGGCTGAGAGTCATAAAATAGCGTCCACCCGGATAATGAGGATTTTTTTCTTCACAAGCGTTGTGCGGTCATTCCCACCGCTTCGCGGCGGGCAAAAAATCCACTTTCCTGATGGAAGCAAACAGGAAATGATTTCCCGGTACAACCCAGTTTCCGGTCCGGAGATGAGGATTTTTTGCCAATATCAAGGAAATCAAGCGTTTGCGCGGAGGCGACCTGGTGGTCGCCGCACAAGCAAACGTGCAGATGGACGCCGAGATGGGCAAAAAAGACCATTTCCGGATGGAAACAAAATAATCGTTGGAGGGACACACTGGATATGACTGAAGAACGGATCCGCGCCATCGAAGAGGGCAAGGCCTTTCCCTATCCCGTACCTGTGAACGAAGGGACCGTGATGGGTCTGTGGGATATCGGGCTGGTGATGATGACCCAGAAATTCAGGCTGAAGGATGATGAGTTGGCCGCCTACAAGGAAGGTTTCGGGAGATACAGCTACCTCGAAAGGCTGGACCCGATCCCCTTGGCGTTGTGGGTTTTCGAATTTCCCGAACCCCTGGGAAAGATCGATGCGCTTTTCAACGCGAGGCTCGCCCGGCCCGAGTGGCTCGATTCCTATCTGGACACCTCTGCCGGAGGGATCATGAATGCCCTCTACATGTTCCTGGTGGAGGGGAAGATCTACCGGGCGGGCAAATTGGTGGGGCTCGACCCGGAGGCCGTCGAGATGTTTCACGCTACGATTGCCAGGCAGATGGCGGCGGAATACACGCTGGAGACCTTCAAACAGGCCGCCGAGGGCCTTTTCAGGCAAAGCGCGTCGGAGCTTTTCGAAGAAGGCAGGGTCTTTCAGTTCAGGGAAGACTGACCCCGGGTGTGCCGATCGGAGCATGGACCGTCTCACGGATCGCCCGGACGCGGTCGAGAACCGGCGGGTGGCTGTAGTCGAGGAATACCTTGAGGGGGTGGGGGGTCAGGTTTGAAAGGTTTTCCACCGTCAATTTCTTCAGGGCCTCGATGAGGGCGAGGGGTCTGGTGGAGGTCTTCACGGCGAAGGCGTCCGCGGCGAACTCGAATCGGCGGGAAAGGATGTTCCCGACGATCCCGAGCAGCATGCTGAGGGGGGTGTACAGAAGGCCGAAGAAGAAGAATGCCGCATAGGTGGAGGTCTGCTCCATGCGGAACGCCTCGAAAAGCCGCTGATTCCCGATGAACAGGGAGAGGAGGGCCAGCATCAGGCCCGTGGTGAAGATGGACAACAGCAGGGTTTTCAGGGTGTGATGCTGCTGGTGATGCCCGATTTCATGAGCCAGAATGGCTACGATCTCCTCCTCGTTGAGCCGTGAAATCAGGGTGTCGAAGAGGACGACGCGTTTATAGCGCCCGAAGCCGACAAAAAACGCATTCGATTTGGTGGAGCGCCGCGAGGCGTCCATGGTGAACACGCCTTTGAGCTTGAACTGTTGAGATTTGGCGTAATCGAGGATGGCGTTGCGCAAAGGGCCTTCAGAAAGGGGTTCGAAGCGGTTGAAGAGGGGCAGGATGAGGACCGGTGCGACAAAGAGCAGGAGCAGTTGAAAAGCGGTGACGATCCCCCAGCACCAGATCCAGGCCCAGGGCCCTGCATGATCGAAGAACCAAAGGACCGAAGCGAAGACCGGACCGCCGATGAGAATGGCCAGGGCCCAGCCTTTCAAGAGGTCCTGAAAAAAGATTCGCACGGTCGTTCGGTTGAAGCCGAACGTTTCCTCGATGACGAAGGTCTGGTAGGCGGATAGCGGAATGTCCACCAGTTCGCGCGCCAGAAGCAGCAATCCCGCAAAAATCAACCCGGTCCAGATCGGACCGACCCCGAAAGACCGCGCCAGCACATCCACCTGATTGAATCCGCCGAAAAGGATGAACCCGATGATCAACGCCGTCAAAACAGGCTCCGAAACCATCTCGAGCCGGGCGTTGGCCCTCAGGTAGGCCTGCGACCGCCGGTATCCGTCCTCATCGTAGTAACCGGCGAATTCCCCCGGAAGACTCGCCTCGAGGCTTTTCAGGTTGAGCCGCTCGACCAGCAGGTCGAGACAGCAGGACCCGATCAGGACGACGAGTACAAAGGCGAGATACGGGTTCATGACAGCGGCCGTAGCTCAGCCGCATTTCGTGAATCCACAGAAGTGGCAGGTCATGCAGCCTTCCTCGAAACTGATCACCTGACCACACTCCGGGCAGGTCTCGCCCATGAGGCTGTTTGCATATCCCCCGTTTTTCCTGGCGTTTTTGCCTTGGAGATATCGTTTTTCCAGTACGCGGCTGATCGCATCCGGAATGGAAAGCACCAGCCCGTCTTTTTGGAAGACCGGGTGCTCCCCGCCGATCCCTTTCAGCTGCTCGACGATTTTGTCGACCTTGACCCCTGACCGGAGGGCCAGGGATACGAGACGCCCGATGGCTTCGGTCTTGGCCGTGGTCGACCTCCCCGATTTTCCGATGGTTGCGAAGACCTCGAAAGGCTGTCCTTCGTAGTCCGTCACCGTGACATACAGGGTCCCGAGGCCGGTCACCATCTTGGTGGTGAAACCCTCGAGGGTTTCCGGCCGCTCCTTGACGGCCGTCATGAAGCCTTCGGTGCGCTTTTCCTCGTGCGCCACCGAAAGGACCTGATGCTCCTTGCTGCCGTCGCGATAGATCGTGACCCCTTTGCAGCCCAGTTCGTAGGCCAGATCGTACACATCCCGGACATCTTCCACGGTGGCGTCCCGCGGCAGATTGACGGTCTTGGACACAGCGTTGTCGGTGTGCTTCTGAAAGGCGGCCTGCATACGGACATGCCACTCGGGCGTGATGTCATGAGCGGTGACAAAGACCCGCCGCACGTCTTCGGGGATCTCCTTCATGCCCTGGATGGACCCCTTCCTGGCGATCGCGTCCATCAGCTCCCGGCTGTAGAAGCCGTGCTGTCGGGCGGCGCCTTCGAAGCAGGGATTGACCTCCAGCAGTTCGTCGTTGTCCATGACCCGCCGGATGAAACTCAGGGCGAAAAGGGGCTCGATGCCGCTCGAACACCCTGCGATGATGCTGAGCGTCCCGGTGGGCGCAATGGTCGTGGTGGTGGCGTTGCGATAGGTCGCCCCCTTCTTGCCGTGGTAGACGCTCTTGTCGAAATTTTCGAACACGCCGCGCTCTCCGGCGAGCGCGTGGGAGACCTCGCGGGATTTTTTCTGAAAGAAGGCCATGAGCCGCTCGGCTGTCTCGATGGCCTCTTCGCTGTTATAAGGGATGCCGAGCATGAAAAGCATGTCGGCGAAGCCCATCAGACCCAGGCCGATCTTGCGGTTGCCCTTGACCATGCGGTCGATTTCGGGCAGCGGGTACTTGGACATGTCGATGGTGTTGTCGAGAAAGCGCACGCTGTCGCGGATCAGGACGCTCAGACCCTCGTAGTCGATCGCCGGCTTTCCGCCCTTTTCGATGACGAATTTCGCGAGGTTGATGGAGCCGAGATTGCAGGCCTCCATCGGCAGAAGCGGCTGCTCTCCGCAGGGGTTTGTGCTCTCGATTTCGCCCAGCGAAGGCGTCGGGTTGTCCCGGTTGATCCGGTCGAGGAAGATGATGCCGGGGTCCCCGTTTTCCCATGCCTGCTTGACGAGGGCATGATAGACCTCCTGAGCGTCCAGGCTTCCGACCGGCCTTTGCTCTCTCGGGTCGATGAGATCGTAACGCTCGCCCTTCCGAAGGGCCTCCATGAAGACATCCGTGACGGCGACGGATATGTTGAAGTTGTTCAGGTCCTTGTTTTCTTTCTTGCTGGTGATGAATTCCAGGATGTCGGGATGGTCGACGCGCAGGATGGCCATATTGGCGCCGCGCCGGGTGCCCCCCTGCTTGACCTGTTCCGTGGCGGTGTTGAAGATCTTCATAAAAGAGACCGGTCCTGAGGCGACACCGCCCGTGGTCCCCACACGGCTGTTCTTGGGCCGCAGCCGCGAGAACGAAAAGCCCGTGCCGCCTCCGGATTTATGGATCATCGCGGCGTTTTTGAGGGCGTCGAAGATACCCTCCATGCTGTCTTCGATCGGCAGCACGAAGCAGGCAGCAAGCTGCCCGAGTCTTCTCCCGGCATTCATGAGGGTGGGGGAGTTGGGAAGAAATTTGAACTCCGTCATCATGTCGTAAAAGATTTCCTCCATCTCGGCCACCTTGGCTCCGTCGCCGTACCGTTCTTCGGCAAGCGCGATGTGGTGGGCCACCCTCCGGAACATCTCCTCGGGGGTTTCGAGGAGCCTGCCCTCTTCGTCCTTTCTCAGGTAGCGCCTTTCGAGCACGGTGCGGGCGTTTTGGGAGAGGCAGACGGAATCCTTTACGAAAAGCGATTTGTCAATGTGAACGGGGGAGGGTTTGGCGAGGCCGAATTCGATCAATTTGGCTTCGATCATCTTCTCGATCATGGGGATGGTGATGGTCTGGATCTCCAACTTGATCAGTTCCTCACGCAAAAAGCGGCTGACAGCCAGGGCGCGGGTCGCGTCGATGGGATTCGCCTTGACGAGCAGATCCGAGAAACGATGATCATCCAGTCTGTAGGCGGCCAAATCCAGGCTGCCGTCCTCTGTTACCAGGAATTTTCCCTTCTCTCCCATTGGTTTTGCCCCCTTCCTGATGGTCCTTATTGGAATGCTCAGATAAAATACCTGGAAGAAACAAGACGCTCAGCCAGAGGCCTTCCCCCGCCTTCGCCTCAAATCCTGATAGATGATCTGTCTGTGATGGATAGCCGTCTCGAACCGGAGATGCATCTTTGCCGCCCACTGATCAGCCTGGGTCTTTACGTTCGGGGTAAGGATCAGATACAATCGACCCTGCTTGAATCCGCTTCCGGCAGATCGGTGCCGATTCGTTCAAGCCGGCTGCAATCGTGATGCGGTTCGATGCCGAGGGCTCTATAGTACTAACTATATATTGTGTGTCAATAGAAAATAAACGCAATATATGAGATTTGAAGGACCATTTTTGATCCTATCCGATAACCTCCCGGAGATACTCGAAGAGTGCGGACCTCGTGGAGGGGGTGTGTCGGCGAGGGAAAGGAAGGCCATTTTGAGAGCGTTGCGAAGAATAGGTACGTATGTTCTGGCCATGGTGATCCTGCTGACGGGTGCCGCCGGTTTGCAGGCCGCCTCGGTGGTCGATGGCGTCGAGCGCGTCCGGCTCGAGAACGGTTTGACCGTGCTTCTGAAGGAGGTGCAGGATGCCGCGGTTTCCTCCGTCCAGGTCTGGGTCGATGCAGGCAGCGCTGACGAGACGGAGGCCGAGGCCGGAATCACTCATTTTATCGAGCATATGATCTTCAAAGGGACGCCCAGCCGGCCCGCCGGGGAGATCGCCCGCACCATCGAGGCTGCGGGCGGCAGCATCAATGCCTATACCAGCCTGGACCGGACGGTCTATTTTGCGGAGATACCGGCTCCCGAAACCGCCACGGCCGTGGATGTCCTGCTGGATGCGGTGCAGTTCTCCCTTTTCGACGAGGAGGAAATCGCCCGGGAAAAGGAGGTGGTTCTCGAAGAGTACCGGCGCATGGAAGACATCCCGGAAAGGCGGCTCGGTCGAGAGATGATGGCTCTCTGTTACGAAAAGCATCCTTACGGGCGCCCGGTGATCGGCACCATGGACTCCATCCGCAGCTTCGACCGTGCAGGCATCCTGCGATATATGGACAAATGGTATACGCCCGAAAACATGCTTCTGGTCGTGGTCGGAGCTTTCGATGAGCAAGCGATCCTCGATAGGATCCGGTCGCAGACGAACCGCTTCCCTGAAAGACGGGGGGCAAAGAAGGCCCTGCGGCCTGCAGAGCCGCCTCAAGAGAAGACCAGGACGCTCTTGATGCAGGAAAAGGTCGGACAGGTCTACATGGAGATGGCCTGGCACATCCCTCCGCTTCTGCATCAGGATATCCCCGCGCTGGATCTCGTCGGGGCGATCCTGGGCGACGGAAAGATCTCGCGGCTTAATTCGCGGCTGCGCATCGACGAGCGTCTGGTGAACTCCATTTCCGCCGGAGCCTATTCCTTGAAGGATCCCGGTCTCTTTTTCATCAGTTCCGAGTTGAGTTCGGAGCATCTCGGCAAGGTCCTGAGGATCATCGGGGAAGAGGCCGCGCTGCTCGGGAAGGAACCGGTGAGCCCGCAGGAGTTGGAGCGGGCAATCAACCAGGTGGAGGCGGATTTTCTCTTCGCGATGGAAAGTGTTTCCGGACAGGCCCGGACCTTGGGGTTTTTCGAGATGCTGGGAGGCGGGTACCAGAAAGTGGAGACGTATCTGTCCGACCTGCGAGCGGTCGGTCCGGCGGAGGTCCAACGGGTCGCCGCGCGCTATCTCCGTCCGCAAAACCTGTCGATAGGGATTCTGCTGCCCTCGGAGGCGCCCTTTGAGGTCGGCACCGACGAGATCGCGGCCTTCTTCGAGCCCGCTTTGGACCGGGAGGCCGCCGAAAAAGGCGAAGCGGTTTCGAACCCGGTTTCCATGAAGGTTTTTCCGAACGGCATGCGGGTGATCGTCAAGGAGAATCACGATCTGCCCGTATTTTCCGCCACCGGTGTGTTCATGGGCGGGTCGCGCCTCGAACCGCCGGATAAAGCCGGGCTGTCCAAGTTCACCGCCCGCATGTTGACGCGCGGGACCAGGAACCGGACCATGAAGGAGATCGCTTCCACAGTGGACGGATGGGCCGGACAGCTCGAAGGCTTTTCCGGCCGGAACAGTTTCGGTCTGAGCGGCCGTTTCCTCAGCGAAGAGCTTTATCCCGCGATGCTGCTGTTCTCGGAGTGCCTTCTCCAGCCGGTCTTTCCGGAGGAGGAGGTCGAAAAGGTCCGGGAAGACTTGCTGGCGGCGGTTCGCGCCAAAGAGGACCGTCCGACGGCTCAGCTCTTCGATCTGCTGCAGGCGACCCTCTATCGGCATCACCCCTATGGAAAACCGGAGACGGGGACCGCTGAGAGCGTCGCCGGCATCCGGCGCGAGGACCTCCTGGATTGGTACAAGCGCATGGCGTTCCCGTCCGGATTGGTCATTGCGGTGGTCGGGGATGTGCGCGCCGAGGATCTGTTCACTTTCCTGGAGACGCTCTTCTCGTCCTTCACCGCCGCGCCCGACGGCCTGCCCGAGGTGTCGGGCGAACCGGCGCTTCTGGAACCTCGCCGGGCGCACCTTGAAAGGCCCGGATCGCAGACGCACCTCGCTGTGGGATACCTGGGGGTCTCGGTGAAGGATCCTGCCAACGCGCCCATGGCCCTTGTCGACGGCATTCTTTCCGGGATGGGAGGGAGGCTGTTTCGGGAGCTTCGCGATAAGGAGAGCCTTGCTTATTCGGTGACGGCATTCAGGCGGCCGGGTCTCGAGACCGGCCTGTTTGCGGTTTATCTGGCTTGTGATCCGGCCAAGACCGTAACGGCCAGGGAAATGATCTTCAACGAACTCGCCAAGCTGCGGGAGGCAGGGGTTTCTGAAGAGGAACTGGCCGCATCCAAAAGGTATCTGCTCGGACAATTGGCGATCGGGCGGGAGACCAACGGCAGCCAGGCGATGCAGATGTCGCTGGACGAGCTTTACGGGCTCGGCTATGATCACCAGGACCGCTTCATCGAGGCCATCGGGGCGGTTACAACCGTTGACATCCAAAGAGCGGTCCAAAGCGTCTTCAGGCCCGACGGCTGCGTCGTGGTGAGCGTTGGACCGGGGGCCGGGGAACCCTGAGCGGTGGCAGGGGGGCGGCGTCTGTTATCGAAGCCCCTGCAACGTGATGCGGGGAGACGGAAACGGACGATTCCCAGGGCCCGGGAGGTTCCGGACGGCAGCCCTCCGGAGCCGGTCCTGCGGCAAGAGAAAAGGGAGGTGAAAATGCACCCGATTTTGACAGCAGCGGCCATAGTCATCCTGCTTGCCGGAGGGGCGGCGGCCGAGGCCGGTCCGAGCGGCGATACGCAGGCGTGTGTCGAGTGCCACAAGCATCTGCACCCGGGAATCGTCGCCGAATGGCTTAAAAGCAGGCATGGGGGGACGACCCCCGCTTCGGCGGTTGTCAAACCGGTGATCGAGAGGCGGGTTTCCTCCGGGGATATCCCGGAAACCCTGGCCGGCGTTTCCGTCGGTTGCGCCGAGTGCCACACGATGCGATCGGATGCGCATCCGGACTCCTTCGATCACAACGGTTACAAGGTGCATACCGTTGTGACCCCCGGGGACTGCGCCGTCTGCCACGCGAAGGAGGCGGAGCAGTATGGCGGGAATCTGATGGCGCATGCTTACGGAAACCTGGTCGAAAACCCGGTGTACCGGGATCTGATGGACAACATCAACGCCGTCTCCGTGATCGAAGGGGACGGCATGAAGACGAATCCTCCTTCCGCGGAAAGCCATGCCGATTCCTGCCTTTTCTGTCACGGCACCAAAGTGACCTTGGCGGGCAAACGGACCGTCGCCTCGGATTTCGGGGACGTGGAAGTGCCGGTCCTTTCGGGCTGGCCCAATCAAGGTGTCGGCCGGATCAACCCGGATGGAACGAAGGGCGCGTGCAGCGCATGCCACACCCGCCATCAGTTTTCCATCGTCATGGCCCGGAAACCCCATACCTGCGCGGAGTGCCACAAAGGCCCCGATGTGCCCGCCTACGCAGTTTATCAGGTCAGCAAGCACGGCGGGATCTATTCGGCGAAGCAGGGGGATTGGGACTTCGATGCCGTGCCCTGGACCGTGGGCAAAGATCTGACAGGGCCCACCTGTGCCACCTGTCACGTCAGCCTGTTGACCGGTCCGGAAGGCGAGGTGCTGGCCGAGCGGACGCACCGCATGAACGATCGGCTGCCGCATCGGATCTTCGGCCTCGTCTATTCCCACCCGCATCCCATCAGCGCGGACACCACCACCATACGCAATGCCGCCGGGCTGTCGCTGCCGACGGAGCTCACGGGAGAGCCGGCGGCGGCCTTCCTGATATCGAAGCAGGAACAGGGCGTGCGGCTCGCGAAGATGCAGAAGACCTGCCTCGGCTGCCATTCGAGCGGTTGGGTCACCGGTCATTTCAATCGCTTGGAAGAAAGCCTGAAGACGACGGATGCCATGACCCTCGCGGCTACCAACGTTCTCCTGTCGGCTTGGAAAAAGGGGCTGGCCAAAGGGTTGGACAAGGGTGACAGCCCCTTCAACGAGTCGATCGAAAAGATGTGGGTGGAACAGTGGTTGTTTTACGCCAACTCGACCCGTTTCGCTTCGGCCATGGCGGGAGCGGACTACGGGGCCTTCGCGAATGGGCGGTGGTATCTATCGAAGAACCTCCGCGATATGTTCGAACGGGTGGCGGCGGTTCCCGAGACTGCCCCTTGATGCGCTGACATCGGCGGGGCCGGGCACGATTGCCACATCGGGGGCGCCGGCGGAGGGTCGATGAAGCTTCCAAATAGTCATGGACATCCAAAAAAGATCGTGTTATCAAACGAAGTTCCGTTTTGCCGACGCGGAAAAGAAACCGGTTTGAACGGGGTGAAGTCCCTTGCGGATGGACAAGAGTCAGATCCATCCGGAAAAGGTGTCATTTGCCAATGCCGACGTCGTCGATCGGCATATTTGTTATCGCGGCCGCCAAATCGTTTCCGTACAGGTTCTTGATGTTCTTGGCCTGGGCAAATGCCTTGTCGGCGGATTGGAAGTCTGGCCGTCGTGGATAATCATTTCCGGATGGAAGCGATATTTCAGGTTCCAGGAGGGTTCACCGGATGCTGCTGAGTCTTATGAGGAAGCATGCCAAGTCATGGCTGATCAAATTCTTGATAACCATTATCGCCTTGGTCTTTGTCTTTTATTTCGGGTACTCCTTTACCTCGAGAGAAGGCGTCAAGGTCGCTTATGTCAACGGTGAATTGATCAGCGGGCTCGAGTACGAAAGGGCCTATGCGGACTTCGTCGAGCGGATGCGTGCACAGTATAAGGATTTCTGGAACGAGGGCATGGTCGAGGCGCTGCAACTCAAAACCCGCGCGCTGGAATTCCTGATTCAGCAGAAGCTGTTAGCTCAGGAGGCGGAACGCCTTGGTTTCAGCGTAACGAAAGAGGAGATTCAGAAGACCATCATGTCGTATCCCGCCTTTCAGGTGGATGGACGCTTTGATTTGAACCGCTACCGACTGCTCCTCAATCACAATCGGATGGCGCCGGAGGATTTCGAGGCCGCGCTTAGACAGGATCTGCTTCAGGAAAAGCTCAAACAGTTTATTTTTGCCTTCACCGAAGTGAGTGAAAAAGAGCTGATGGAGCATTTTCTGTTTGATAACGAAAAGGTGAAAATCCAGTATGCCTTTTTCAGCCCAAATGAGAACGCTGATGTAGCGTTGGATGAAAAGGCAATTAAGGAGTATTTCGAAAAAAATCGGCCTAGGTACAAAATACCGGAAAAAATAAAGGTCAGTTATCTCGAGTTCAATCCAGAGGACGTGAAGGAGCAGGTGACTGTCAACGAGGCCGACGTGGTTCAATATTACGAGAACAACGCCAAATTGTATACTAAGCCTGAAGAGGTTCGGGCGCGGCATATCCTTTTCAAGGTTCCTGAGGGTGCATCGGAAGCGCAGGAAAAGGCTGTGGCCGATGTGGCCGCTAAGGTCCGTGCCCAAGCGCTGGAGGGGGTGGGTTTCGCCAAACTGGCTGCGATGTATTCGGAAAGCGAGACCCGAACCAAGGGAGGGGATCTCGGCTTTTTTTCCAAGGAAACGGTTCCCTTAGATTTGGCGGTTGTCAAAGACATGATCTTCGGTTTAAAGGTCGGGGAGATCAGCGAGCCTGTTCGAACGCCTTCCGGATACCATATCCTCAGCGTAGAGGAGCGCCGGGAGGGGGGGCTCCAACCCCTGGATGAGGTAAGAGAGAAGATCGAGGAGATCCTGGTCAAGAAAACCGCTTCCGAGATGGCAAAAGACCAGGCACTCTCATTGGTGGACCGATTGCCTTATGAAACCCCTTTGACCGAATTCGCTGCCGAAAACGACTTGTCGGTCAAAGAGTCAGATTTTTTCGATTCAAGAACCGGTCTGCCTGAACTTGGCCCAGATCCCAAGCGGGATCTCAGTACGCTTTTCGCTTTGCAGAAGTTCGAAACCAGCGAAATTGTCGAAATAGGGGGCAAGTATTATCTGTTCCAGGTGGCGGATCGACAAGAACCCCGTCTGCCCGATTTCGGCGAAGTCGAAGAAAAGGTGAAAGCGGACTACCGGGCGGAGCTCCTCCTCGATGAAACAAAGAAACGCGCCGAGTCTTTTCTTAAGGCCTTGCGTGATGGGGAATCATGGGATGTCATGGCGAGCAAAGAAAATATCGCCGTTGAGACGCCTCCGGCCTTCACACGCAGAGGCAGCGTTATCGGGATAGGGCACAACCAGGCTTTCAACGATGCCGCATTCCGCTTGAGCCAGGAGAACCCTTATCCTCAAGAGGTTTTCACCAATGAGCGTGGTGCGTATGTGATGCGCTGGGAGGGAACGGAACCCGTAGACATGGAGTTGTTTGAAAAGGACAAGAGCCATTTACATGATGCGGTCATCGAGATCAAGCATCGTCAGGCCTTTGAAGGCTGGCTGGACGATCTGAGAAAACATGCCAAGATAGAGATTGTTTCACCGGTGGAAAACCGATAGGTTTGGACCCACGGCCTGGAGCCTTTATACGGCAGGATTGAAAGGCGCTTTTTCGGGGCGTTTCCGGCCTTGAAGGGTTTTCCTGGCTGATGTGGGATGCGGGTCCCTTGTTGGGTATCGGAAAATCCGTCTCTTCACAGAGGATAGCGCCTGCCGTTGGCAGGCAGGTAGAAACGGCCGTCGATTTCGACGATGTGTTGGGCGAGCTGGTAGTAGGCCTGCCTGTTGAAGCGCGCCGGAAAGGCGCCGTCCCTGATTTGGCAGTAGGGGATGTTGCCCTCTTTTATGCGCAGTGTTTCCGGTTTGAGGAGTTCTTTGCTTCCGTCATTCAACTCGAGCATAAATTTCCCCGATTCTGCTTCTCCTTGAGATGACCAGGTAACGGAGCGGACGACATAGGCCGTATCTTCCACATCCAGAAGGCACGGCTTTCCGTGCCAGGTGATGATGTAGCGGCCTTTTTCGTCCAGCGTCATGTTTTCGCAGAACATTCGGATCATGTCGATCCGGATGATCTCTGCGCCCTTGTGGTACCATTTCCCCTCCCGATCGACGTAAATCAGGCAGGGCGGCGGAGTCGTCGATCCGTCGCGCGGGTTGTCGTCGCTTTTGTCCCGTTTTTCCATGTCTGTGCTGATTCCTCCCCTCTTCGATTTTTTCCTTGATCGGACGGTTGAAAAAAGTCCTCTTGCCATCTTACGTTCATCCCATTTCCGTGCGGCATACTGATCATTCCGCCGCACGGATACGGGATTTCGCATGTGTTGCATCCGGCCGTTTTTTCAGCAGCCTGCCCCAAACCGATTTTTCAATGCGTTGTCAAGCAGTCCCGGGATACAAAGCCGGGGACTATGACTACTGCCTCCGGTCCTCCTGCACGTAGAGAATTACACTTACTGCGGCCCGGCAGCCAATCCGGAAGGGAAGGGTTGCGTCGGTGCCGGCAAACGGGAATGCCTGTTCCGAGGTGGCGTGGAGTTCACGCCAGGGGCGGCCTGAAAGGCTGAGCAAGAAGGCGGCCGCAACGGACCCGCCCCCCCAGGGGTAGGACCGAACACGTGGAGCGTGTGAAGAGAGAGCCTTGTTCCGAACCCTGGTCACTCTATCAGAAAGTGTCTCCATCGGCAACGGGCCATATCCGGGCTCCACAAACGTCCGCTTGACAATTCTTGCCTGTATTCCCTATGCTCTACATGGGCTTTCGCTCCAGATCCCGGTTGAGGACGAGGTGTCTCGCACCAGACGAACCGGGTGGTTTTGCCTGGTGCCCTCGGCAACGAAATGCTTTTCAGTCCTTGTTCGGCGATGAAAGCCGGATGGCCGGGTGTTGGCAGGCGCGAAAACCATTTCAATCCCACTTCGTTGTCGTTCGAAAATGATGTTCCGGTGAAACCCGGTTTGCAGTCGAGAAATGAGGGTGTTTTCTTCACACGTTGCGCGTGCTCGGTCCTACCCCTTCGGGGTGGGTCCCGGTTTCTCCACCCGCTGCGGCTGCTCAGTCCCACCGCTTCGCGGCGGGCCCCGGCACGCCGCTATCAAAGAAATCAAGCGTTTGCGCGGAGGCTGCCTGGTGGCCGCCATAAAAGCGAACATGCACACTGCCCCCGAGATTGCCCCAAAAGACTATTTCCAGATGGAAACCACTTATGACAGGAGGATCCTATTATGACATCTGCGCAGGGAAAGGGATCGTCAAATTTTGAAAAGGCGCTGGCGGTCGGTCGTCCCCCCAATGTGGTCAAGCTGTTTCCGCACTCGAGGGCGCTGCTTGTCAGTGGAAAAGTCGTCGACCGGGCCATGCTTGCCAAAGGCAAGGCCATGACGATAGCGGCCAACGGGCGGAATCACTTCGTGATCCGGGGCGCCCTGCGGGCCGCCCAGCGGGCCAACGCCGCCATCATCATCGAAATCGCCAAGTCCGAAGGCGGTACGGGCGCCTACTGCGCCGTCAACTACTGGAACATCGCACGGCAGGTGGATGCGGTGTGCAATGAACTGGGGATTACGGTGCCGGTGGCTGTTCACGCCGATCATTACGGAATCAAAGGAGAAAAGGACATCGAGACCGCCCGTACCGAAATCCCCTCTCTTTTCGATGCGGGCATGACGTCCATCGCCATCGATGCCTCCCATCTGCCCGATGACGAGAACCTCCTGGCGAGCATCGAACTCAGCCAGTATGTGCCCGGTTGGGCCGGGCACGAGACCGAGGTCGGTGAGATCAAGGGAAAGGCCGGGTTGTCGACGGTCGACGAGGCCCTTTTTCTGATCCGGGGCCTCAATGCACACGGCATTTTCCCGGACTGGATCGCCCTTAACAACGGCACCACCCATGGCATCGAGGAGAGCGATGCGGGGATCCAGGTGCCTCTGACGGCTGACATCCACGCCGCGCTCACAAAATACAAGGTCTCGGGCGCCCAGCACGGGACGTCGGGCAACAGCTCCGAGCGTCTGAGGCGGATCGCCCAGGAGACGCGGACGACAAAGGCCAATGTCGCGACGGCCTTGCAGATGCTTACCTGGGGGGTCAAGGTCAATCCGTACGGCAACGCCCAGTTGGACGAAGCGGGACGCTTCATCAAGGAGCCGGACCGCGGCGCGCTCGATTCGCTGTGGGCGGAGATGGTGGCCTATGCCGAATCCAAGGGCCTGAAAGCGGGGGACTACAAGAAGCTGAACCTGCCGTTTGAAAATAAGCTCCTGAGCCAGCCGGCCGAGATCCGCGAGCGTATGGCAAGAGGGGTGGAGGATTTCGTTTACGATCTCCTGACCAACGTTTTCAATGCGGAGGACACGGCGCCGCTTGGCATCGAAGCCATTCTGGATGCCGGCTCCTATGATCTGGGTCCCAAAGGCCGGCGGATCGAAGACCCGGCGGAGTGGACCGAGGCGAAGATCCGGGAGGGAGCCAAGCGTCTTTCCGGAGACAAGGGGCCGTCCGGGCATTTTGACGATTGAAAGACAGACTGAATACAACAGGAGGAGGCGGCTCCGCATGGAGGCAGACCTGGGCCAGGTTCCTGCACCGCACGCATGGTTGAAGGATCTGGGCGAAAACGAACGGATCACCGGGCTGTACCTGGTGAGGGAAAAATCGCTTGGGACGACGCGCAAGGGCGAACCGTTTCTGAGCCTCATCCTGGCGGACAGGACCGGCGAGATCGAGGCCAAGGTCTGGGACCAGGCCGAGCAGTTGTCGGCCCTGTTTCAAAAGGGGGATGTCATCGAGGTGGAGGGGGATGCGTCCTCCTACCGGGACCGCCTCCAGCTCAGGATAAGCCGCCTGAACGTGCCGCAGGAACCTTTCGACCGGTCGCTTTTCGTGGAATCCTCGCCCTATCCGCGGCCCGAAATGATGACGGGTTTAAGGGATGTTCTGAGATCGGTCAGGGACCGGCACCTGTCGAGTCTCATCGACCGGGTCTTTGCCGACAAGCCGTTGATCGATGCATTCAAGGAAGCGCCCGCCGCCAAGAACATGCACCACAACTATCTCGGCGGCCTCCTGGAGCACACGCTTTCTGTCTGCCGTTTGGCGCGTGCGGTGGCGGAGCATTACCCTTATTTGAACAGGGACTTGCTGCTGACCGGCGCATTCCTGCATGACATCGGCAAGGTCCGGGAGCTCAGCTACGACCTGCAGATCGATTACACCGACGAGGGGAGGCTGCTCGGGCATGTGGTTCTGGGGATGGCCATCCTGGACAAGAAGATCGGCGAGCTGAAGCACTTCCCCCAGGACCTGGCGCTGCGGCTCAGGCATTTGATTTTGAGCCATCACGGACAGTTCGAATTCGGCTCTCCCAAACGCCCGAAATTTCTCGAAGGGTTCGCCCTGCACCTCGTCGATGATCTGGACGCCAAGATGAACGGCCTGCACCGCTTTATGGAGCGGGATCGGCAGGAGGGGGCCTGGACCGAGTTCAATCGGATGTTCGAGCGGTTCTTCCTCAAAGGCGAGGCCGGCCTGGCCGGCAAGCTCGATGAAACAGGCAAAGAGGAAGAAGCCGTTTTGCAGGGAAAGTTATTCGCCCATTGAGGGTCCAGCGGATGGGGCCGCCGGGGCATGGATCATGGGGACGAAGCGGACGTCCATCGTCTCCATGATGCTGAGCCGCCCCTGATGTTTGACGCCTTTCAACAGCTTTTGCACGCCGCCGGCCGTTCCCACCGGGATGATGATCCGCCCCCCCTCGGCCAGCTGTTCTTGAAGGGCCACGGGGATCTTTTCCGGGGCGCAGCTTACGACCATGGCATCGAAGGGCGCCTTCTCAGGCCAGCCGAGGTAACCGTCTCCGGTTTTGACATGCACCCGGTCATACCCCAGCTCGGCGAGAAGCGAGCGGGCCTGTTCGGCGAGGGGCTCCAGGATTTCGACGGTGTAGACGCTGCCGGCGATCTCTGCGAGGACCGCGGCGGCATAACCGGACCCGGTGCCGATTTCCAGCACCTTGTCGTCCGGTTTCAATTCGAGCGCAGCCGCCATAAAAGCGACGATGAAAGGTTGAGAAATCGTCTGTCCCAGGCCTATCGGCAGGGGCCGGTCGGCGTATGCCGCGCTGCGCCGGGATTCAGGTACGAAGAGGTGGCGCGGGACCTTCCTCATCGCCTCGACGACGCGGGGTTCGGTGATGCCGCGGCGGATGATCTGTGTTTCGACCATCTCGTCGCGCAGGCGCTCGGTCTCGACCGGGGCTTCCGCCGCCGCCGCATTAGAAAAGACGGCGAGCAAGAGCATGGACAGGAAGAGGCGGGCTGGGCGGGTTCTTTGCATGACGACCTCCTATGCCGACGGAACCGTGAAGCGCGATGTTAAACCACCTGTCCTCTATCATCTATGATTTCCGCTGATTCCGAAAGCCCTTTTGGAGGGAAATTCCACCCGTTCCTGAAGCGAAAGGTCTTCCCCCGGGTTTTCACTCGATTCCTGCCTTCTCGGCGAGCGGTGCCGGAGCCCGTCGATCGCGGTGACCGGATCGAAGGATCTCGTCAAAGGGTGCGTTTCAGCCCGGGTCACGAGACTGCTCTGTCATGGCCGGCGCAACGGGCTGGCTCCGGCAGGGCGACCGTGAGATGCTCGTTCAGAGTTGGACGTGCAGATCGATGCCGCGGTCAGGTCGCAGGGTTTTCAGGGATTGAAATGTCTCCAGACTATGGCGCCTCGAGTGGGGTCCTCTGGGCTGTGAGTATAGCGTCGAACCGCCTGAGCAACGAGGGTGAAGCAGCCTATGCGGGGACTTCTGCTAGAGGGTGGAGGGATGCGGGCCGGCTTTGTCGCCGGGGCTGTCATGGCCCTGATGGACGAAGGGCTCATGACCTTCGACCGGGCGGTTGCGGTCTCCGCCAGCGTCCCGACCCTGGCCTATGCCGCCGCGGGGCAGCGGCGGCAGCTTGAGCGGGTCTGGCGCGGAGAACTCTGCACCCCGAAGCTGATCTGCTATCGGAACATTCCGGTGGTATCGCTGGCGCCGTCAGCGAGACGCGCGCTCATCGACATCGATTATCTGGTCCACGAAGTTTTCGAGAAGCGCTACCCTATTGATGTGCAGAAATTGATGGCATGCCGCATGCGCTGCCTTTTTGCGGTTACGGAGGCCGGGGAGGGGCGCTTCGAGCTGCTGAAGCCGCTGGAGCATGACATTTATGAGCAGTTCCGGGCTTGTCTGGCGGTGCCGGGCTGTTATCCCGAGACGGTGCGACTCGGCGGGGGGGAGTTTGTAGATGGAGGGGCCTCCAACCCTCTGCCGCTCAGAGGCCTCATGGATACCGATCTGGACCGGGTATTGGCTGTCCTTTCCAGGCCGGAAGGGTGTACGTTCGACCCGCCGAACCTGTTTGAGAGGGCGCTTTTCTGGCGCTACTTTCAACGGTATGATTGGATGATGGAGCGCCTGTGGGATGCCGCCATGGTCTACCGGGAGGAGACTTCCATCTTGAAGACCCTGGCGCTGAAGAACCCGCCGCATGCCATGATCATCTGCCCGGACGACATGCCGCCGGCTCGTTTTCTGACCCGGGACCGGCGCAAGATCAACCTCACCGTGGATATGGGATACGCCAAGGTGCAGGCGTTGCTGCGTCCGATCCGAAGGTTCCTGAAAGAAAGCCGAGAGTAGAATGCACCCGCCGCTCCGCGATTCTGAGGCTGTTTTTCATTTCGGGGGCCTCGAGGCTGCAATCCGGTGTTTTCCCTCAGCCGGCGAAAAGCGGGTTTTCAACCCTCTGCTAGGGGAAGAGCTCGAGCGGCAGATGGTCCGCAACGAGCATCCCTTCCAGGGTTGGCCGGACCTGGGTGCCGCGTACTTCGATCAGCCCTTCTTCCTCTAGGCGCAGGAGACGCCCGGACGGTATCCGGCGGGACATGTCCGGATCGAGGCGGAAGCCCTCGCGCATCCGCAGCCCGAGGGCCGCCTTCTCGAGCGCGATCTGTTCCTCCGTCAACGTTTCCCATCCCTCCGCAGGTCTCCTCCCGCCTTCGATTGCCTTACAGTAGCGTCTGATCGATGGGGGGTTCCACCACCGCTGGTTGCCGAGAAAGGAGTGGGCTGCCGGACCGAGTCCGAGATACGGGGTGTGGCGCCAGTATTTCCGGTTGTGCCGGGCCTCGAACGTCGGCCCCCGGGCGAAATTGGAAACCTCGTAATGGTGGTAGCCGTGTGATTGGAGAAAGGCGGTCGTATCGAGGAAGAGACGGCGCGCCCCGGATTCAGGAATCCGGGGGAGCGTGCCTTTTCGGGTGCGTGCCTCGAACTCGGTGCGGGGCTCTATGGTGAGGGTGTAACAGGAGAGGTGTTCGGGTTCGTACTGGAGGATGTTGCGAAGCGTTCGTTCCCATCTCCGGTCGAGTTCCGGGACCCCCAGGGCATACATGAGGTCGACGCCGACCACGGGGAACCCGGCCTCGCGCGCATGGTCCAGGGCCGTGCGGGCCTCGGAGGCGTTGTGCGTCCTTCCGAGGAAGCGAAGCACGTCGTCATCGAGCGACTGGACCCCCAGGATGAGGCGGTTGAAGCCGAGAGCGCGCAGGCCGTGCGCCTTTTCGGGTGTCAGGTCCCTCGGGTTGGCTTCCAGCGTGATCTCGGCGTCTGCGGTGATGGTGAAATGCCGGCGGAGCTCGGCTGAAAGGACCCCGATTTCCTCTATCCCGAGGATCGACGGGGTCCCGCCGCCCATGTAAAGGCTGTCGAAGGGATCGAAGACTTCGCGGAAGAAGCCGGCTTCCCGGGGCAGGGCTGCCATCCATCGCGCCAGAGGGGAAAGATGCGGCACCGAAAAGAACCCGCAATAGGGGCATTTTTCGCGGCAGAAGGGGACGTGGACGTAAAGCCCGGGTTTTTCCAAGCGAACGCCCCTACTTGCTCTCCGAGCGGAAAACGGCCACGAAGGCACTTTGGGGGATGGATACGGATCCGATGGTTTTCATCCGCTTTTTGCCCTTCTTCTGCTTTTCGAGCAGTTTTCGTTTGCGCGTGATGTCGCCGCCGTAGCATTTGGCGGTTACGTCCTTGCGGAACGGAGAGATGGTCGACCGGGCGATGATGGTGCCTCCGATGGCCCCCTGGATCGGGATTTTGAAAAGGTGGCGCGGGATCTCTTCCTTCAGACGTTCACAGGCCTGCAGCGCCCGGGTCCTGGCCCGGTCCCGGTGAACGATCTGGGAAAGCGCATCCACCTTTTCGCCGTTGACGAGGATATCCACCTTGACGAGATCGTTGGCCCGATAATCCAGGAATTCGTAATCGAAGGAGCCATATCCCTGCGTGACGGTCTTCAGCCGGTCGTAGAAGTCGTAAAGGACCTCGGCCAGGGGCATGTCGAACTGGATCTCGATCCGCCCCTGACTCGGATAATTGAACTTGCTGTTGACCCCACGCCGTTCCAGGCACAGGTCCATGACGGACCCCATGTAGCGTTCGGGGATCAGGATGCTCGTGCGGATGTAAGGTTCGAGGGCCTCCTGGATGGTGGCCGGTTCCGGGTAATAGAGCGGATTGTCCACCTCGATGGTCTCTCCGTTCGTGAGGACGAATCGGTAACGGACGCTCGGCACGGTCATGATGACGGATTGGCCGAATTCGCGCTCGAGCCGTTCCTGAAAGATCTCGAGGTGCAGGAGCCCGAGGAATCCGCAGCGGAACCCGAGGCCCAGGGCGGCGGAGGAATCCTTCTGATACACGAGGGCGGCGTCGTTGAGCTGGTATTTTTCGAGCGCTGCGGTCAGGTCTTCGTAATCCTCGGAACTCATGGGATAGACCGATGAAAAGACGACCGGTTTGACCACTTTGAACCCTGGCAGCGGCCTGGGGGCGGGCGCCGTATCGAGCGTGATAGTGTCCCCCACCCGGGTATCCTGGACCGTCTTGATCCCGGCGATGATATATCCTACATCCCCTGCAGAGAGCTTCTTCTGGGGGACGCGGGTCAGTTGAAAAAGGCCGACCTCTTCCACCTTGTAGGTGTTGCCGGTGGACATGAGCCGGATGAGGTCGCCCGCCTTCAGCTCGCCATCGAAGATGCGGCAACTGACGATCGTCCCCCGGAAAGGATCGTAGTTGGCGTCGAAAACGAGCGCGGTCAGAGGCTTCGAAGGGTCGCCCTTCGGGGGAGGGATCAGCCGGGTGATGGCCTCCATGACCTCCTGGATGCCGACCCCTTCCTTGGCGGAGCAGAGAAGGGCCATATCCGAATCGAGGCCGAGGTCCATTTCGATCTGTTCCTTGACGCGTTCTATGTCGGCCGAGGGAAGGTCTATCTTGTTGATGACGGGAATGATCACCAGATCGTGTTCCATCGCGGCATAGAGATTGGCCAGGGTCTGGGCCTCGACACCTTGGGAAGCGTCGACGAGGAGCAGCACCCCCTCGCATGAGACCAGCGCACGCGAGACCTCATACGAAAAATCCACGTGCCCGGGGGTGTCGATCAGGTTGAGGTGGAAGGATCCTCCCTTCGAGTCGGCGTAGGGCAGGGTGACCGCCTGGCTCTTGATGGTGATTCCCCTCTCCCTTTCGATATCCATGTTGTCGAGGATTTGGTCTCTGAATTTGCGCTCGTCGACCAGGCCTGTCATTTGAATCATCCGGTCCGCAAGCGTCGATTTTCCGTGGTCGATGTGCGCAATGATGCTGAAGTTGCGTGTCTGGTGCATTCTGCTTTGCCCTTTTGCCCGATGATGGACAGCTTGGTGGACGCCGAGAGGCCGGGGAGCCCGCCAGGCGCTTGCCGGTTGCTCCGCTGAAGAGGGCCTGCTTTCCGGGTTCGGTTCCGAGCTGCGGAATGGTTAATGAAACAGCCTGCCGGATGCGCCGGTGAATCGCGCAGGGGTTTTCTGGACGCATTTTCGTCTGATCAGGCCGCAGCGAGGGAGGAGCAGGGACGCTCCACCCGTATCTGAGCCGCTGTTTTATTTCGATATTTGCCCATCATCCAGGGATAATTGTAAACAGACTCCAAATCGACCAGAGTGAGCCGGAGATCCACCGGGCTCAAAATCGTTGTAAATATAAACAAAATATACATTGAATCAGCGGTTGATGCAAGAAGCGCTTGAGGTGGAAGGGCGTTCTCACACGGTCTGGAAGAAGGAGGAATATGCTTTGATTTTCTGAGCATTTCAGCTATCGTTAGCGTGCTTTTCGGTTGGCGGATCAACTCCTTTTGGGAGGAAGAAACGGCTCTTGACACGGGTTCGGCCGTTGGACCGCGCTTGGGGCCAGATATGATACCTGACGAGAATTCGAACGATTGGGTAGGGATAGCATGATTCTAGGATTGGACGTTGGCGGCACCCAGACCGATGCCGTCCTGATCGATGAATCCGGCGTTCTGCTGGAGACCAAAACGCCGACGAGCGACGATTTGCTGCAAACCCTCAGGGAGTCCCTCGACAAGACGCTCGATGGGGTGGAACCCGCCGGGATCGAACGGATGGTCTTTTCGACCACGATGGCCACCAACGCGATTATCCAGGATCTCCTCGAGCCTACGGGTATGATTGTCTCGGCCGGTCCGGGAATGAATCCGGAGTGGTTTTCCATCGGTCCTTCGTACCACGTGGTCCAAGGCGCCCTGGATCATCAGGGGTTCGAAACCCTGCCTTTGAGAAAGGAAGAGGTCGAATCCTCAGCGGACGAGATCAGCCGTGAGGGCGTCCGCAACATCGGGATCGTGAGTAAGTTTTCCGTGCGCAATCCGGCGCACGAACTCCAGATGGCTCAGTGGGTCGGCGACCGCTTCGCAGATGTCGCGCTGGGGCACTCGGTTTCGGGTGTGCTGAATTTCCCCCGCCGGATCACCACCACCTATCTCAATGCCGCCCTGACCGGGATGCACAGGCGTTTTGCCGAATGCCTCACGGAGATTCTGGAGGAAAAGGGGTTCAAAGCGCCTCGTTATCTCCTGAAGCCGGATGGGGGCACCGTCGCCTTGGAGCAGAGCCTCGGCTTTCCTGCCAGGACGGCGCAATCCGGTCCGGCCGCCAGCGTCATGGGGGCCCTGGCCGTCGACGGATGCTGCGGCGTCTCTCTCGTATTGGACATCGGGGGGACGACGACGGACATGGCCGTAGTATTGAACGGCATTCCGCTTCTGGCTCCGGTGGGGATTCAGATCGGGTTGTTTCGTACGCTGATCCGGTCTCTCTATACCCGGTCCATAGGGGTAGGCGGCGACAGCGAGGTCCAGCTCCAGAAGAACGGGGCATTGAAGGTCGGCCCTGTCAGACAGGGGCCGCCGATGGCTTTGGGTGGGCCGGCGCCGACGCCGACCGATGCGATGGTCACCCTGGGACTTTTGGACGTGGGGAGTCGCGAACGCGCCCGTGCGGCCATGGAGTCCCTCGGTGCTCGATTGGGGGGGTTGGATCCCCTGACGACGGCCGAGCAGGTGCTCGAGCGGATGGCCAAGACCATCGCGGAGGCCGCCCGGGCCTTCATCTTCGCGATCAACGAACGACCCGTGTATACGATCTATGAAGTGCTGCAGGAGAGCCGGATCGAACCCGAGTCGATCGTCATCATCGGCGGGCCGGCGGCACAATTGGCCGATTACGTGAGCGCCGCTCTGCAGCTGCCTTACCGTCTGCCTCCTCACTCCGGCGTCGCCAACGCCATCGGGGCCGCGGTTGCACGAGTCACCTCCGAAATCAATCTGCACGCCGACACGCAGCGGGGTACGCTCGTCATCCCTGAGGCGCAGATCATGGAAAGCATCCCTTATCGTTTCAACGTCGATCAGGCCATCGACAGGGCCACGGACGTCCTGGCCGCGAGGGCGGAGCAGATTGGGGCGGCCTCCGGCGCGGCGCCCGTTACCATCGCTGAAAAACAGGTCTTCAACATGATCAGGGGTTTCTCCCGCACCGGCCAGATCATCCGGCTGAAGCTGTGCATCGTCCCGGGATTGATCCCCCAATGGAAGCGAGGCGGATGATATGCTGAAAGCTTCACGCAAGATCGGATTGGTTTTTTTTCCGGCCTTTGACTGGGCCATCAGTCCGACGCATCCTGAAAGAGAAGAGCGCCTGCTCTATACCCAGGATCAGGTTATGGAGGAAGGGCTGCTGGATGTGGACGGCATCATCGAGTACCGGGTCAGGCCGGCCACGACGGCCGACATTCAGCGGGTGCACTTCTGCGTCCCCGACGAGCAGGCCGTGACCACCGAGAGCCACCTCATATCCGCCGGCGGGTGTCTGGTAGCGGCGGATGCCGTGCTCAGAGGAGAGGTGGAAAGCGCCTTCGCTCTGGTGAGGCCGCCCGGGCATCATGCCATGCGGGTCGTTCACGGCAACCGGGGGTTCTGCAATATCAACATCGAAGCGATCATGATCGAATACCTGCGGGACCGTTATGGAATCCGGAAAGTGGCCATCGTCGATACGGACTGCCACCATGGCGACGGGACCCAGGATATCTACTGGCACGACCCGGACACCTTGTTCATCTCGATCCATCAGGACGGGAGGACCCTTTACCCCGGTTCGGGTTTTCCCCACGAGGCCGGCGGGCCCAATGCCCAGGGGGCTACCGTCAACATCCCGCTCCCTCCGAAGACCGGTGAAGAAGGATTCCTTTACACGCTCGAAGAGCTGGTGATGCCGCTCCTGGAGCGGTTCGAGCCCGAGCTGGTGATCAATTCCGCAGGCCAGGACAATCATTTCAACGACCCCATCACCAACATGAATTTTTCGGCGCGGGGCTACGCCCAGCTGAATGCCCGTCTGAGGCCCGATCTTGCCGTGCTGGAAGGGGGATATGCCGTCGAGGATGCTCTGCCGTATGTGAATCTGGGGATCATCATGGCGATGGCGGGCCTGGACACCTCTTGTGTCAAAGAGCCGAACTACGATCGGGACTATCGGCCTCAGCCTCCGGATATCACCATGCACATTCATCGCGTGGTCGACGAGATCAAGGCCCTTTTTCTCGAGGGCGGATTGAAGAAGACCGCCTTCACCGAGGGGGACATCGTCGAACGGAACCGCAACATCTTCTACGACACCGACGTGATCTATGAAAAGCAGCGCGAGAGGATCCGCGTGTGCTCCCATTGCGCGGGGGCCTTGTCGATCGATTCGAGCGCCAGCACCGGCGGCCACATCCTCGGCGTCCACATCCCGCGGGACGCCTGCGATCTGTGCCAGGCGACGGGGCGAAGGTGGTTCGAAGAGGCCGCTTCCGGCGGTTCGTTCAACCATGTGTATTTGCAGGACCGCGTGCGGCGGGTTTACGAAAAAATCTGATTGGTTGCGGGAATCGGCCGATGGCCGGCGTTTTCGGCTGAGGCCGGGCGCTCTGTTGGGCATCGATGGCGCGGGACAGGGTCGATGCCTCACGGATGTTCGCGAATTTGCCCACCGGTCCGGCCTGTTGCGCAGGTCTGGGGGTTGGTGCTGACGAAGCGGCCGGACAAGAGCGGTTTCTGCATGCAAGGCCATGTGAGGGGAATGTCTTCGCAGAGAGAAAGGGTCAGGTACCGGCTCGACCGGATCGGAGCCGGGCAGGGCGTCGGCTGGTTTGCCTGTGTGCCGGAGAACGAATGGACCCTGCCGGACGGGTTGGCCTATCTTCGCGATTACCCCTATGATTCGTTCATGCACAGGCATCTGCTCGGGGTTGCCGGCAGGATGGAAGAGGACGAGGTACGTTCCGTCTTGCGCGGCGGCGATCCGCCCGGTGATCCCGTGCGCCTGGTCCTTGCCGCGGAGCGGCTGGTCGCGAAGGACCGGCTTGGAGAGCTGCCGCCCTTGCTCGCCGGAATCGATCAGGCGGTCTTGCGGGCGGCTTCGCCCTTGATCGATCTGAAGTGGTCGCAGCTGGGCCTCGCCGAGGGGCACCTTTACTGGCTGCGCTGTTTCGCCCGGAACATGATGCGGCACGAACCGCTGCCTGATCCGGATTGCGCGGAGCACGAGATTCTTTTCGATCCCCCTGCGCTGGCTCTCTGGAGGGGATCCGTGGTTCGTCTGGACGAGCGGCAGGCCTGCCGCAGGGTTGAGGAGGCGCCGAAGGGCGGAGCGGCTCTGAAGGAGACGTGCAGGGCCTTGACCCGTGCCCTGGAGGGCATGGGGGTGCTCCAGGGGTGGGAGTCGAGGACCGAGGCCACCGTAAGCCCATACGCGGTGGAGCGGCCGTGGCGGACCACCATCGGGGTGGCGGCCGGGCGGAACCGGTTCGAATTGGAGGTGAACCAGATCAGTTACGGCCGGGGCTTCAACATCCATCAGGCCCGGATCTCCTGTTTGATGGAGATCGTGGAGCGTTTCTCAGCTTTTGCTTCTGTCGAGGATGGGAGATGTCGCGGGTACAAGTGCGAACATACCCTGTTGAAGGGTACTTATGAGGAGCTCGAGGCTGGCGGCGTTCCCGTACTCGATCCTGCGGCGTTGACCCTGGAGGTCCCTTACGCAGGCGACCCCCTCTATTGGGTGGATGGCGAGAGGGTAATCGGCGGCCGGAGCGAGGCTGTCTATCTGCCGGCGCAGCTGGCTTTTCTATTCGCCAATCTGGACGAGCCCGATCTGACCAGCGGACTTTCATCCACGGGTTTCGGGGCCGGGCGGTCGCCCGCGGCGGCCAAGCTGAGTGCGCTGCTCGAAGTCATCGAGCGCGATGCCGAAAAGGTGGTGCCGTTCGCGGAGGAGCGCTGCTTCCTGATGGACATGGAGGGTGCCGAAGGCGCCGAAATCCTCGACAGCCTGGCGCTGAAAGGCATCGTTATCCAGTTCCGGGATATGACTTCGGAGTTTGGCATTCCCTGCTACCAGGCCTTCATCGTGGGGCCGGGGGGTGTCATCCTGAAAGGCAGTGCCGCTCATCTCGACGGCCGTCACGCCCTCCTCTCAGCCTTGACGGAAATCCCATATCCTTATCCTTACTGGTTCGGTGCCGTGCCGCCGCCTCCTACCCTGCCGGTCCGGCGGATGCGGGATATCCCCTGTTACGCCTCGGGAGACGTGGAAGCCGATTTGAGAAGGGTCGAAGGTTTGCTCGAAGCGAACAGGTTCGCTCCCATCTACGTGGACCTGACCCGTGAGGATCTCGGGATCCCGGTTTATCGGGCGCTGGTGCCGGGGCTCGAGATGATGACGGTGTACGATCGGTTTTCACCTCTTTGTCTGAGGCAGTTCGGACACTATCTTCATAGGACTTACCGTTGACACCCTCTCGAGATCCGGAATCCTCCTGCGTCGGGCCGATAACGCTTTCTTGACGAAGCCCGGCGCCTTCTGAAAGACAGGCCTCTTCAGATCCGGAAGGCGTGTCCGCTCGGATGGACCGAGGTGTCGGGTTGATAACGCCTCACAGGGCCTGCCGCCCTTTTGTTCTCATGAGGCGTTCTACCTCCAGCGGGCTGTTGATGTTGAAAAATGAGGCGAGCTGCGGGTCGAAACGCCGCAATTCATCTTCCTTCACATATCGGACGGATACGTGTTCGAACAACCGTATGATCTGCAGCGTGTTTTGAGAGACCAATTGCTTGACAGGGGCAAGGCAGGCAGGTCCGTAGAGGGCGTGCAGGGCTTCGAAACGATGTCCGATCATCGGGACGACGATGTCGAACCCCTCTGCGGCCGTAACCATGTGACGGATCAAGTCGGCATTGAGGGTGGGCATATCGCAGGCCACTATGAATCCGGGTCTCGGAAAGAGGACGCTGAGCGCAGTCAGTAGACCACCCATGGGGCCTTTCCCCTTGTAGATGTCTTCGAACATGGGGCGGTCGAGGTAACTATAGAGGTTCGGTGTATTGGTGATCAGAATGACTTCTTCGAAAAGGGTGTCCATAACCTTGAAAACACGCTCGATCAGGGGAATGCCTTCCACCTCCACAAACGCCTTGTTCGTTCCGTAGCGAAGACTTTTCCCTCCTGCCAGAATGACTCCGGCAACGTCGGCGATCTTCGGGTCGGTTGGCAACTGGGGTGTTTTTGCGTCAATAGCCATAATCATGAGTTGCTTTTACAGGATCTCTGCGGCTGGTGCGCGTCAGCATAAACGGTTCGTCAGGGCTGCCGCGCACCAGCCGCGGAACCGGGTGGACCAAGGGATCCTTGGTTAACCGGACGAGTGGATCGGAGATATCGGATTGCAAGCAACGGACGCTTTCGATGCCCCGGATCCTTTGGTGAAGCAGGTTGATGGCTGTCCATGGCTGATCCGGCCGGGTCCGGATGGAGCGCATCCGGTTGACAGATGCGTAAAACCTGGTATTTTTGAACGGTAATGCTTCACAACACGACCATGACAGGGAGACGATTTTGAGCAAAGATGAACTCATCAAGCTGGAGGGTCAGGTGACCAGGATCCTGGGCGGAGGAGCCATGGAAATCCAATGCGACAACCAGTTGACCATCCGCGGTGTCCTTTCAGGGCGCATGAAGAAAAACCGCATCAGGGTCATGGCGGGTGATCGCGTCCAGATCAGCATCTCGCCTTATGACACGACCCACGGGTTGGTCACCTATCGCTTCTAGTGGAGAACCGTTCCGAAAAGCCCGGCAATGCCCCCCAAGGCCGGTGGAAACTCAGTCGCGTTCGCATATTTCAACCAACACCCCATTGGTCTCTTTAGGATGAATGAAGGCGATTTTAGCGCCTCCCGCTCCTCGCCGCGGCGTCTGGTCGATCAGGCGCACGCCTTTGGCTTTCAACTCTTTCAGTGCCTCCTCGATGTTTTCCACACAAAAGGCGATATGCTGGATTCCCTCACCGCGGGAATCGATGTACCGGGCCACGGGGCCGTCCGGCTCGGTGGATTCGAGCAGCTCCACTTCACTGTCCGTGATGGGGAGGAAGGCGACCTTGACCTTTTGGTCCGCGACGGTTTCGATATCCTTGATTTCGAGCCCGAGCACATCGGTGTAAAACTTGCCGGCCGAAGCGATTTCCTTGACTGCGATGCCAATGTGGTCGATGTGTTTGACTTTCATAAATTTTCCCCCCGGTTGAACTGAAGGTGTCAGCTTTTGGAGACTGGCTTTCAGGGATGGAACGTCTTAGATTCCGTCCGGAAAGGGTCTTTTTGTCCAATCTCGGCGTCAATCTGCGCGTTTGCTTGTGCAGCGGCCTGCCGGTCGCTTCCGCGCAAGGGCTGGATTACCTTGATCCTGGGCAAAACTCCTCATTTCCGGCCTGGAAACAATTTCTTTTTCAAGGCTTTATTTCCGGGCGGACACTTGTTAGGATGGTTCCATCCGGAAAGGGTCTTTTTGTCCAATCTCGGCGCTAATCTGCAGGTTTGGTTGTGCGGCGACCTGCAGGTCGCCTCCGCACACGCGCATGATTTCCTTGAAATTGGCGAAAATCCTCATTCCGGGACTGGAAACCGGGTTCTACGGGAAATCATTTCCAAATGAAAACTAAATTAGCATGATTCGTCGACATTTTTCAAAAGGTTTTAAAGATGAATAGACGTCAATTTGTCTTTTCTCAAGCCCCGGCAAGAAGAAACACTCAACCCCAGGCTCACTTCGATCAGCTGGAGGCGACGGAGCTTTACTGCCCGAACTGCCGACGGGCCGTTCCTGTGAGGCAGTTTCTGCTCCTTGTGCTGCCGGAGGGCGACAAGTATGAATATCGATGCCAGTTTTGCGGAACAAAGGTCGGAGACAAGATCGATCGCCCGGCCCCCTTTCCGGGGCTGATCAGGTAGAAGATGACGAGCGATCCTTTGTCGCCGGCCCCCGGCGGAACCACCCTGTGTTATCCGGACGGGGTGAAGAGCTGCTTCGCCTGCTGCCCCCCGATACGACCTGCGGGCTATGAGCATATCGACTATCGAATCATGATCCAGCGCATGCTGCGGGAGAACACGCGCGCCTTCGACCGTCTCGGCAGAGATGCTTCCCCGATTACGGGTTTCAGCTGCTGGGCTCTTGGGTACCTCGACCGGGAATGCCGGTTGGTTGGCTGCCTGCTCCATCCGGCGGCGAACAACGGCGTGGATATGCGCTACCGCGTCGACTACGGGAATAAGTGCCGCCGTGAAAAATGCCCCCAGGCCGTTGAATTCGAACGGCTGTCGCCCGGCGCGCAGCGTTTCTGGCTGAGATTGACCAGGGGCCTCGACAGCTTCGCGTATTCGAGCCGCAGAACGAACCCTCTCTTCACCCTGCTCGAGTGGGGCGCCGAGGTCCTGGAGGCGGTTCCCAAGGAGGTGACGGAGGAGATCGGGTCTTCGAGGGAACTGTGCGACCGGCTGCCGTTTTTCCGGACCGCCCTTCCGCCGAGGGTCCATGGCTATTTTCTCAAGCGGGCCTTGGACCATGCCGGGACGGCCCCCTTGAAGCGGAAGGACTTCTCTGCCCGATTCGAAGATTTCGCCCGTTCTGCTGCGGATCGAGTCCGCGCAGCGCTGGATCCGGGGGATGAAGCAGGTCCCTTTACGCATCGTTTGCCGCTCGACCGGCAGTTCCTCGATTTTGTCCGCCTCTCGGCGGGCGGCAAACGCATGGGTCTCGAAAAAGCCCTGGCGATCAAAAAATCGCTCGATACGGCCTTCGAAGACATCCTCTCCGACGTCTTCCCCAATGGCCTCGCCGTCGATCGGCATGGCGCACTTCTCGGATGACGGGATCATGGAAGGGCGCATCATCCGTTTGATCGAAGAGAGGGGTCCGCTTACGGGCGCCGAACTGCACGCTACCCTAGAGGTGGACGGCATCGTCCTGTGGCAGACCTGCAAACGGTCCAGCCGCCTGCTGGTGCGGAGCGTGGGGACGCACTATTTGAGGCTCGACCGGCGCTTGGAAAGGCTGGTACGTTTATCCCCGTCGATCTGGCGGGAATTCCTGACCTACTCGGTGATTGGGCTCCGGTCCGCGCCGGAGGCGGTGGGAGACCGTTCGGAGCAGGTGCGCCGGCACATCGAGGAGGTAAGCCGCGCGAAGGTCGATCTGGTGTATCGCATCGCTTCCGGCCTGGGGATGTCGCTGGAGTCTGAGTATCAGTCAGTCTGGCGCTATTGTTTCATCATCGCCGGTGACATCGTCTACAACATGGCCCACGATGTTCCCCGCCCCGAGCGCAGCACGGGAAGGCTGGTGCAGGGCTCGGACATGGACCTGGTCGTGATTGTGGAGGATGGCTGTCCGGCCGAGGTTTGCCGCCGGATCGATGCGGCGATCTTCGAGGAGAAATCCAGGCTCCTGATGACGCCTCACCTGCGCGAAGAAATAGACTACGTTGTCAAGGATCTCAGCAAGGTCCGGGAGCAGATGCATTTTGACGACTTCAAGCGGATGGTGGCCTGCAAGATCCTGCACGAAGGCGCGTTTCTCTACGGCGACGAGGGTGTTTTCCAGACGGTGAAGGCCCTGCTGCGATCGGAGGGTGTGCTGGAAAAACTCCTAAACATGGAGCGTTCAGCCCGCATTTTCCGGCGGCAGGCGGAGGAGATGCTCCTGAGCGGGGATCCGGACGCGATTCGCCGTGAAAACCTGTCGAGTTTTTATCCTGCTGAAGAGTCGGAAGAATTCGAATGAGGGGTCAGCCGAGCAACGCCTTTACGACCTGTGCGATGCGATGGGCGTAACCCTCCACCGATTTTTCATCCTCTCCCTCCACCATCACCCGGCACAGGGGCTCCGTCCCCGAGTAACGCACGAGAACCCGCCCCCTCCCGTTCAGCGCGCTTTCCACTTCAGCTACAACGTCCTGAAGGGGAGCCACGGATTTCAGATCCGGTTTCTGCTTTACGGGGATGTTCAGGAGGATCTGAGGGAAGATGCGCATCCGCTTTGCCAGCAAAGACAGAGGGGCTCCAAGCAAGGTCATGGCCTTGAGTACCTGCAGACCTGAAAGGATGCCATCGCCGGTCGAGTGGTGGTCGAGGAAGATCATGTGCCCGGAGTCTTCGCCCCCCAGAACCGCCCCTTCGGCGATCATGGCGGCCAGGACATGCCGGTCCCCGACGGAGGTGGTGATGTGCCGGATGCGCATCGCTTCCAGGGCCGATCGCAGTCCGCAGTTGCTCATGATGGTGCTGACCACGGCGTTGCCTGCCAACATGCCTTGCCTCTGAAGCATCTCCGCACAAACCGCCAGGGTTTGATCCCCGCTCAGGACGAGTCCGTTTTCGTCCACGGCGATCAGCCGGTCGGCGTCTCCGTCGAAGGCAAGCCCCGCATCGGCTCCTCGTTCGACGACGGCTCTGCAGAGCGCCTCGGGGTGCTGGGATCCGCAGCCCTCATTGATGTTGATGCCGTCCGGAGCGTCAAAGAGGACGTGAACCCGGCCCGCAATCCGTTTGAAGAGGGCCGGCGCCACGGAGGCGGCCGCTCCGTTGGCGCAGTCGATGACAACCGACAGATGCTGCAGGTTGGGGCCCCCGGCGAGAGAGGATTCAAGAAAACGCCCGTAGCGGTTCTGGGCGCGCGGGACCCGGCGATAACGGCCGGGGGCCGCAGTTCCCTTTGACGACTGCTGCGGCGGGCCCGCAAGCAACTCCTCGATTTCGGCTTCCTCGGGATCGGAGAGTTTGAGTCCCTCGGATGAGAAGATCTTGAAGCCATTGTAAGGATAGGGGTTGTGGGATGCGGAGATCACGACGCCGAAACCCGCCTTCAGGTGCCGTGCGAAATAGGCGATGCCAGGTGTCGGCAGGACCCCGGTAGCGTAGGCGTCTCCCCCTGCGGAGAGGATTCCGGCCGCGAGGGCCTTTTCGAGCATGTCCCCGGATCGCCGGGTGTCGCGGCCGATCACGATGGCCGGAGGCTGACCGTGCTTCCGGCAGATGGAGATCAGGGTGCGGCCGAGATGGACGCCCATATCGACGGTGACGGGATGCTCGTTGGCGATGCCGCGGATTCCGTCCGTGCCGAACCATCTTTTCATGATGAAACCTCTTTACCGAAGGTGATGGGAAGCATCTGCACGGCGGCCTCGACAGGGTGATCGACGATGTCCTGAAGCCACAAGCTCCCCTGACCGCTCGAGGCCTGATCGAGTCTGCGGATGGTGTTCAGATAATCCCTGCCGCGTGGACCGGCGGTTTTTTCGAGTTCGTTCAGGAAGGCATCCAGCAGAGCAGGCCTTCCCGCATACTGGAGGGTTTGATCGAAGGTTCCCGAAATTTCTGACCACCGTTCATGGAACTCGCGCTGCTGATGCCATGCCTTCGGCGGTTCCTTCCCGCCGCCGGCCTTCTCGATCAGGTCCATGGACCGGGGGAGCCTCTGCGCGACCTCGCCGAGGCGCTTGATCCGTTCTCCAATGGCGAGAGAGATGGTTTCGACGGCGGCGTCGTGGAGGGCGGAATCCATAGATCCGCCGGCGATGAACCGCGAACGGACGACCTGGTACCACTGCCGGAGGGCGGCAAGGTTTCCGAGGTATACCAGGTTCAGATGGACGATCCGTTTGAGCTGGGAGTAAAGCCCGGGATGGTGCGCGATGTGCCTTGGGACCGGTTTCTGCCCGAGGATCAACGTATTTTCTTCCAGCACGTCCTTTCGAAGGATATTCCCGGCGGCGGCCACCGTGCCGTAACCGACCGTCATGGGGCCGACCATCCCGCCCTGCCCGCCGAGGAAGATCGGCGGCTGATTCAACATCACGCCGCGGGGGACATCGCCGATCAGGGAGGCGGTGGCCTTGTCCTGGTTCGGGGTGTAGTTGAAGTGGATATAGCTGCTTCCAATCTCGCTGTGGTTCTTTTCGTCCGTGCCGCCGGCCATGAGGCAGTCGCAGAAATTGATCAGGCTGCCCAGCGTGACAAAAGGAAAAAGGATCGTCTGCTTCAGGCCCACACAATGGGCAGACCTGGACTTCTCCTCCAGCAGGCACCCGGATCGTATCTGGGCCCCCGATCCGACGGAGGCGCCTGCGAGGAAGCAGGAGCCTTCAAAATAGCCTCCTTTCAGCTGGACGTCGGCACCCAGTTGGCAGTCTTTGACCGTGGCAGGGGCTTCGTAGCCGAGCTCGACTCCAGGGAGGATGAGCGTCTTGGAGCCGAAGATGCGGCACCCGGCATGGAGAGTGACCCCTTCGCCGGATATGCGGTCGAGGCGGACCTCGGGCCCTATCTCGACGGCGGATGGACACGGGATTCGAACGCCCTTGCGCTGCAGGATTGCGACAGGATGATCGATGGATGCTTGCATGACGCCTCCTCAGGACAGGCTTATGCCGTTTGGTTCCGAATTTCCCGGTCCTTCGAGACGAGGTCCATGTCCCGGTGAGTCAGGATGACCTCGCGGCCGGGGTCTTGCAGATAGTCGAAGACCTTTTCGGCCACCGTCACGGAACGGTGCCGGCCGCCGGTGCAGCCGAAGGCCAGGGTCAGGTAGGCCTTTCCCTCTTTCTGGTAATGCGGGAGGAGAAAGTCCAGGAGCCCGAACACGCGGGCGAGGAAGGCGGCGGTCTCCGGCCATTTGAGGACGAACTGCTGCACCCGGGGGTCCGTTCCGCTGAGGGGCTGAAGTTCGGGGATGAAATAAGGATTGGGGATGAAGCGGACGTCCAGCATGATGTCGGCCTCGGCCGGGACCCCGTACTTGAAGCCGAAGGACAGTACGTTAATCCGCATGCTTCCTGACCGAATGTGGCGGGAGGTGTGGTTCAGGATCCATTCCTTCAACTGATGAACGGTCATGGCCGACGTGTCGATCAACTGGTCCGCGATCTGTTTGAGACCTTCCAATTGTTTGCGCTCGAAGCGGATGCTCTCTCTCAACCCTTTGCTGTGGCCGATGGGGTGCTGACGCCGCGTCTGGCTGTAGCGCTTGATGAGGACCTCCTCGGCGGCCTCCAGAAAAAGGATGTGCAGCCGGTAGCCCGCTTGCTTCAAGGAAGCGAATACATCCCGGTAATGCTGGAGGAAGTCCTCTTCTCGCAAATCCATCCCGAAAGCGAGCTTCTGTATTTCAGAACCACTGCCGGAGCGCAACTCCAGGAACCTTGGCAGAAGGAGGACGGGCATGTTGTCCACGCAGAAAAAGCCCGCATCCTCCAGGGCGTGGATCGCCGTGCTCTTACCGGAGCCTGATAGACCGGAAATGATGAGCAGATGGAATTTCTTCACGAACGTGTCCCTTCAGGGCGTTTGGCCAATGGCCACTCAGGATGATCCGGCAAGGCCCAGGTTCCCGACAGGGTAAAAACCCTTTCCGGGCGACCTTGATCGTCCATGCGGGTGCGTAGAACGGAGGGTTTCCTGAACAGGGTCCTCCGGAGTGTATACCGCTTTTTGCTTGTGGCACGAAAATTCATGGATATAATAAAAATTTGGCCTTGTAGATGCAAGGACTCTTGCACGTGCCGGTAGCGCACGCATGTGAGCAGGCGCGACCCCTGTAGGGGGCGGTATCTTCACACCCTTTCGTTGAGCAGTGCCGCCGCTTCGCACAGGGTACTGGTTTGGGCGGTGTCGAGGGAATCAGGTGCCTGCACGGAGGCGACCTGTAGGTCGCCGCACAAGCAAACGTGCAGATTGACGCCGAGATTGGCCAAAAAGACCATTTCCGGATGGAAACCAGGTTGAATTCAGTCCTTGGTGAGCAGACAGGAGGTTCACGTGTCCCAGATCAACCCGGATGAGGTGTTTGACGATTTTGCAGAAATGGTTGCCGCGGAGCCCGGCGGCGAGGGTATTCGATCCTGCTATGCCTGCGGCACCTGCAGCGCCGGATGCCCGGTGCGGCGGGTGAACAGCGCCTACAATCCACGCAGGATCATTCGCATGATCCTCTTAGGCTTGAAGGACAGGGTTCTGGCGAGTGATTTCATCTGGCTTTGTTCGAGCTGTTACACCTGTCAGGAGCGGTGTCCGCAAGGGGTGAGGATTACCGACCTGATGACGGCTGTGCGCAACATCGCCGTAAGAGAGGGGTTTTCCCCCTCGGGTGTGGCGATGCAGGCCGATTTGATTCGACGTCATGGCCGGCTGTATCCTTTGGATGATTTTGACCATAAGAAACGTGAAAAGGCCGGGCTTCCACCTCTGCCGTCCGAGATCGAGGAAGTGGCCCGTCTGCTGGAAACGAGGGAAAAATGAACCGATATGCATTCTTCCTGGGCTGCACCATACCCGCCCGCTCCCGCAATTATGAGATGTCGGCGCGAGCGGTTGCGAAGCGGCTTGGATTGGAGATCGTCGATATTGCGGATTTCGGGTGTTGCGGATTTCCGATGAAGGCGACGGACCAGGCGGCGGCGGGTTTGCTTGCGGCCCGAAATTTGGCACTGGCGGAGGCCGCAGGGATGGACATCTGCACCCTCTGCAGCGCCTGCACCTCGATGTTGTCGGAGGAAGCGCACCGCCTGGCTCACGACGCGGGGCATCTCGCAGAGGCCAACCGGCATCTGGCAGGGATCGGCCGCAGTTGCAGCGGGACGGCGCGAGTCAGGCATTTTGCCCGGGTGCTCATTGAAGACGTGGGGCTCGACCGGATCAGAGAGAGTATCACCGTGGACCTGAAAGGTCTTCCAGTGGCGATTCATTATGGGTGCCATTACCTCAAGCCTTCGGAGATCTATCCCGGCTGGGATGATCCCGAGGCCCCGAAATCGATCGAACGGATCCTGGAGGCGATCGGTGCGCGGCCGGTGGCCTATGCGGGTGAGAAGGACTGCTGCGGCGGCGCGGTCCTCGTGGCTGATGAAGATACGGCCCTTGGCATGGCAAAAGGAAAACTCGATCATGTCAAAGCAGCCGGGGCGAAGACCCTGTGCGTTGTTTGTCCCTTTTGCAGTGTCATGTACGACGACAACCAGAAGAGCATCGAGAACAAATTTGAGACGCGATACCAGATCCCGGTCCTTTTCCTTCCCCAGATCATGGGCCTTGCCATGGGGGTGGACCGCAAGGAATTGGGGCTCAATATGAATGTGGTCAAGACGAAGCAGCTGACGGGGGAGATCCTTGGACAGGACGAGTGAAGATGTTTTGGTGATTGGTGGAGGGATCGCCGGGCTCACCGTGGCGCTGGGGCTGGCAAAGGAGGGCTGGCGCCCCTGGCTGATCGAAAAGGAAGATCGGTTGGGGGGGCATGCAGCCGCCTATGTCTGCAAGGCGGTCGAAGGGGAGTGTCAGAGGTGCGGCGCATGCCTGGTCGACCTGGCCTTGAAGGAGCATGCGTCGGAGGCCCGGATCAAGACGCTGGTGAACGCCGCGATCGAGAGGATCACGCCGTCGGGAAGCGGGCACCTCGCTGCTCTGGAAACCCCGGATGGTTTGGTCGAGCAGCCTTTCAGGGCTGTCGTTTTGTGCCACGGTTTCACCCCCTTCGATCCCCGCTCCCGGACCAACCTGGGATATGGGCGTGTTCCGAACATCATGACCGGGCATGAGCTCGAGGCGATGCTCAAGGTTACCGGCAGGGTGCTTCGGCCGAGCGACGGGGCGGTTCCGCGGCAGATGGCCTTTGTGCAGTGCGTGGGAAGCCGGAACGCCAGGCTGGGACATCCCTACTGTTCCCAGGTCTGCTGCGGCTACGCGCTGCGGATGGCCAGGCAGATCAAGAACCGTCTGCCCGAGACGGACCTGACCTGTTTTTATATGGATATCCAGACCTATGGGAAGGATTTCCCCGACGTCTGGCCCGGGTTGGGCGGGGAGATCCGCTTTGTTCGGGAGATCCCGGGCGATTACTTCAGCCTCGAAGGGGATAGGGTGGGAGTCCTGGTCGAAACGGGGGATGCCGTCGAAGAGCTGTCGTTCGACTTGCTGGTGCTGTCCGTGGGCATGGCGCCCTCTCCGGATCAGGATCGCTTCTGCGAATGGTTGAACGCACCGGTGGGGGCTGAAGGATTTCTGCGGTCGGATCCTGACAGCGGCGTATTCGTCGCCGGTAGTGCTGCAGGCCCCATGAGTATCGTCGACAGCATCGCCCATGCGCGGGCTGCGGTGAGGGACGTGGCGGGTTTTCTGGAGGGTCGGAAATGAAGTTGGGAGAATACGATAAGACAGTCTTGGTTATCGGAGGCGGACCGACCGCATGGGAAATGAGCCGTTCCCTCGCACAGGATGGAATCCCTGTCATGGTTGCCGCGCCTGACGACGCGGAGCGGGCCGATATGCCGTCCGGGGTCGAATGGATTTTGGGGGCGCAGGTGACGGATGTCATCGGGCAGGTCGGGGATTTTGCCGTCTGGTTGAAGGCCGGGGGCAAGCGGTTCGAGCGGCGCGCGGGGGCCATCATCCTGGCCCTGGATGCAAACCGTCAGCCGGGAGTGCTGCCTGCCGGCGCGGCTTTCGGTGAACGTATCCGGGCCATGACCGAGGCCGAAGACGTGCTGTTCGGTCGACAGGGGCATCCGTCCCTTCGAAGGGTGATTGTCCTGGACCGTTTGGATGGGTTGTCGACGGCGGCATCGCACGAGCGGCTTCTGCGGTTTGCCGTCAGGGTTCAGGAAGAGTGCAACGCCACGGTTTATGTCTTGACTTCCCAGGTGAAGGTTGCTTCGATCGGTCTCGAAATCCTGTATGGTCGTTTGAGGGACGGCGGAGGGCTCGTTGTCAAGCCGGATGCCGTTCAGGTGGAGACGGGAGACGATGCGGTCAGGATTCGTTTCAGGGATACGGTTCTGGACGAAGACGTGGTTCTGGAGGCGGATATGCTGGTCGCAGCCGAAGACGAGGCCCCTTCTCCGGAGCTGGAGCGTCTTGCGGGGGTGCTGCGCATCGAGCGCGACAAGCAAGGGTTCCTGCAGGCCGACAATGTCCTGCGGCGGCCATGCCTGACCAACCGCCGGGGCGTTCTTTCAGTCGGTTCGAGCGCCGCCCCGTCGACGCAATGGGATACAGAACAAGGCGTCACGGCTGCCACGGCCGAGATCCGTGAGCTTTACCGCTGGATCGAAGAGGAGGACCATCCGGACACCATCCTATACAACCGGGATTTCTGCGCATTCTGTTTGACGTGTTTCCGGGTCTGCCCCCACGGCGCGATTCATTTTACCGACCGGCCGAATTTCCTGCCGCTTGCCTGCCAACGTTGCGGACTTTGTGCCGCCGCCTGCCCGGGCGAGGCGCTGGAACTTGTCGGCTACGAGAAGGAAACCTTTTTCAAGACGTTGAGTAGCCTCAAACCCCTTGATGTGGAGGGTTCGAAACGGATCGTCGCCATCGCCTGCACGAAATCCGCCGGCCGGGTGCTGAATGCTGCGCCAGCGGATGCGGAGATCAGAAAGGGGCTGGCTTGGGTGGAGGTCCAGTGTGCCGGGACGATTCGGACTACCTCTCTCCTGCGGCTGCTCGCCCGTCCCGGGCTGGTGGACGGAGTCCTGGTTCTGGCTTGCCACAATGGGAACTGTCGATCAGGGACGGGTACGGTCGTTGCCAAGAACCTGGTGGAAAGCATCAAGGTCCTCCTGAGGGCCATTGGCGCGGACCCGGGGCGGATCGGCTACATCTCGACTGCGGCCAATGACGAGGTCGAGTTGGCCCGGCAGATCACCGCGTTCCGCGATGGACTTCGCTGATCTGCAGACGTGGCTGAATTTTCGGGAGTCGATGCCGGGTCGCCGAAGATTCCGGAAAGCCCTGGCCAGACAACGGGTCGGTGGTTTCAGGGTTCGTTGGACGAGGGCATGCTACCGAGTGCCTGATCGAACTTACGGGCGATCAGGTACTCGAATTCTTTACCGATGAAGTCCCTGTTTTTTTTCAAAAATGATTTAATGCTATTCCAATAGTCCACCAGATCTTCAGGATTGTGAATCGTCAGGAGAATGTTCTCGATCTCTGTCAATTTTTCCCGCCTCAGATTGTCCTTCCTCAATTCATAGAGGTCGTTCAGCCGTTGCTTTTGCTCTTCGAGAAGGCCGATTTCCCACGAGCGGTCTGCAAGATCACGGAATATCGCGTGCATTTCACCAAAGTCGTGGCATAAAGTCATTTGCCTGTCCGCCTGATGCACCAGCATGTCCGTGATTTCCGTCAATCGCTTTTCATAAGACCTTTCGAGACTCAGCTCATAATCGTCCGTTTGAAAGGGATATCTCCTCAGCGATCTGAGGCTGTAGTGGAAATAGTCCTTGAGTTGATCTATTTTGTCGATACTTTGCATGTATGCGATTTTTTCTTCGGTATCGAGCTGGTCTCTGAAGTCGACGGAGAGGGTATTGGGGAACTCCTGCTTTCTTAAAATGAGGTCGGTCTTGCTGGTCAACAGCCGTTCCAGTCCCTGCCTGTCGTTCCAGATCTTTTCGATCGAGATGCTGTGAAGATAATCGTTCAAGGCTTCGTATCGTTTGTCGATTGTCCGGCTGACTGGATAAAAATTCAGGAAGAGCGGCTTTTTCTGGGGGAATGCGCGTTTGGCGACCAGGAGCGCCAGGGTAAGGAGCTTGATCTGGTTGTCATAACTCAAAAAGTTGCTTACGCGTTCATACCAGAAGATGCGGATTTCGTCGTCGACGAGGTGGTTGAGCAGAAAATGGCGGAGCGATTCGGGAAGGGTCTGGAGCGTGTTGTAGATTCTAAGGGCCTCGAAGGACTCTCTTTCGAAGGTCGCGTATCCGATGCTGGTGAATTTGTGCCGTTTGTAAATGTACTCCAGAGGCGTCTTCAGGACGAGATTGGCTATATCGATGAATTCCACATATCGGATGCCGCGCAGACGCAGGATACGTTCGACCGAAAAAATCATCTTGCCGGCCGAGACGCGCTTCGTTTTAGGCAGTTTTTCCCATCGGGTCGATTCGAGATAATCCCAAGGGGTTGTTTCCTCCGTCAGCCCGGTCTGCTGATACTCTTCAAGGGCGAAAAAGATCCCGCCGCGCAGAGCGAAACGCTCCTCGACAGCTTGGGACAGAGTGGTTTTCCCGTCCAGGATTTCATGGCAGAGGGTTCGCGTGCGAAACATCCAGTCAGCGAGGTCTTCAAGAAGGAGGTCTTCCCGGATGGCTGAGAGCATGATGAAGGAGAGCACGAAAAAGGCGTCGAAAATAAGCGGGTCGCCGGTTTGGAGGACATGCCGGATAGCCAGGAAAGAAAACTCCCCCCGCAGGATATGGTGCAGCAGGCTGTGGTGCCTTACCAGGAAAATGAGGGCGTTCAATTCCTCCGTGTCCATTCCATAGCGCTGATCCAGGGGTTCATGGGAGAGGATGTAGGCGCCGGCGTCCCCCAGATCCCCGGGGTTGATCAGACCATGGTATTTCTCCCGCAGTTCGGGGATCCGCCCGATGTCCTGCATGATGAACGCCTTGACAAGGGCCCTGAATACGGGGCGATTTTCTCCTATACGGGCCACCGTTCTTTCCAGTTCTTCGATCTGGGGTTCGCTCGTCCCAATAATGCCGGTAGCCATCGGTCCGAACTCTTTTTTGGCGAGCTTGTGCAGAACGGACACGTCATGGAACGCCTCTTTCTGGTGCGTAAAAAGGGCCTGAAGTTTCTTGGTGGTGGCGATGATGTAGTGGAGTATCGGCGACTTCAGGTAAATATGACCAGACAGATCCGCCTTTTCGAGGGCGGTCAGCTCCGGCAGAACGAAAGCGAGCAGATGAGGTGCATACTGGTGAAGGAGATCCAGGTTCGTGTAAACCTCGTCTGGCTTGAAAATGTTTTTCAAAAAGTTTGAGCGCAGATTCTCTTTCAACTCTTCGGCCCGGCTGAACCAGCGTCGTTGCCGGGCAGGAAGCTGCAGGGCCTGTGTTTCATTCTGTTCCGTGATCCTCTGGTGGCTTTGACAAAAGCTTTCGATGTTGGAAAAAAGTGCGTCGAGGGCCTCGAGCTCTTCTAGGGGAATGTTCGAAAGGTAGCTTCCCTCGAGCTGTGCCGCGAGAACCTGCAGCTCCCGGGTGTCCCGCTCTATGTCGATGTATGAGATCTCGAGAGAGTGAAAACGTTCGTTGACCCTGAATTGGAATCCGGTTCCAATGACGAAGGATGTTTTGGCCAGATAAAGCTGTCGGCTGAACTGGCGCAGGAAAGCTGGGCTGAGATATTGGGTGTTGATGGTGCGCACTTCTTTTTCAACTCTCCTGACCCGTTTTTCGGCATCGGCTGTTTCGAGGTCCGCCAGGATGGGATTGAAGTTGACGATTTCGTTTCGGGTGATATGCACGCTGATCCATAGGAGAATGTATACGAGGCGGCTTTCCATGCGCTGGAAAAGATGACCGGTTCCATGGAACTCGATGCCGAAGAACTTGCGGTAGAACTCGGGGGCCTGAATGGGGTCCGATTTCAGATAAGCGGATTCGAATTCCTCCAGGGTTTCGACGAATTGAATAGCGTTCTCTATCCTGAGGGTTCTTTTGGGATCGTAGTCAGCTAGAACCTCCTTTTCCATGGGGCCTTTGTGGCAGAGTTCCTGCCAGTTTTCCATAAATTCAAAATGATTCATCATTTTGAGGCTTTTGCGGACGATCTTGCTCTTGATTCCCCCCATGGAGGTGATTTTTTCGTCGAGGAGACGGTCCCAGTCAAGTTCGCGGTTGGTCACGATCCGGACGGTGTATTCATAGAGTTCGAACAGCTCCAACAACTGCTCCGAAGGCATCGGAGACTGGCGGGCCGCCTCTGTTTCAGCCATGGTCATCAGGCGGCAATAACGGAGGAGGTTGACCGCCTGTTTGGGTTCCAGGGGCCTGGCCAGATCGGACAGGGGTTTCAGGGCCTTTTCGTTCATCTTTCCCGAGATGACGCGTCCCATGGCGCTGTGGCTCAATACGATGAGGGCGATTTCCCGCAGCTCATGGTGCGAAAAACCGAAAAAACGAAGATAGGGAAGGTTTTTCAAAACGCGGGTCCGGGAGCCTTCGATGCCGTCGGGATTCAGGTATTCGCGTATTTTCTTGAGACGGTTGATCTTCTGGATCAATTTGAGGGCATCGTTCAAGGCGGGATGACGCCGGGCCTTGTTCTCGAGGGGCTGTCGAAGACGGTCGATGTAAATTTGAGGACTACCTTTGTATTTTCCTTTCTTGAGTTTGTCGAGCACCCTGAGAGTCCGCAGCACGTATTCGAAGGAGTCTCTATAGTCGGCCAACAGTTCCGTCTGGCACCCGATCAGCCTGGATTCCGAGACCTCTTCGACGATTTTGGCTATCTCGGGCTCGATGACTTTTTTCTGGCCCAAATAATTGATCAGATAATCCGGTGCGTAATCTTTGCATGAGAAGCGCTCCGCCCAATCTTCGGCTACATAGTCGGGGACGAGTGGTTTGAGGAAGATCTTATCGAAGAAAATGGAGACCGTTCGCTCCCAGTTTTTGGCCTGATTGCGGAGAAGGGCGGGTTCTGCAAATTCAAAATCAAAATAGGGAAGGGTTTCAATCTCCTCAACCGATATTTCATCAATCGGTTTGCCTTTGGTGAGGTGGTCGAGGACTTCTTGTTCGATATAGAGGCCGCTCAAATAATTCTGAAAATCAGAAATATTAATAAGGCTTTTTGATCCGTTGAACTTGTATCTCTTCTTCGTCTTGAAAATATGCGTAAATAAGGCGAACTTTTTTAATTCTCTTAATGTTCTGAGAGTTACTTCCGTGGTGCGATTGGTTTTTTCAGTATGATATTTTGCAATTATGAAGATTTCACCGTTGTCTTTCAATAGGCGATACACATGCGCTAAAATATAGATCGCATATTGATCAAGCCTCCTCCTCGATAGCATTTCGCGGGATAATGCGCTGAATTTTTCAAAAAGAATGATTTCGTAAATATCACTTGTGAATAAAATAAGATCGAAAGTTATATTGAGGTTTATCAATGTATCAATCGAATCTATTACGATAAATTCATGATCTTTGAAAGCGAGGATGATTTCATTAATGACAAGGTCATCCTGTTGTCCAATGATGCCGATCGTGCTGTGTTCTTTTAGAAATTTCTTTTTGCTGTGATACTCGATGACTCTTCCGATTTGATAGACTCTCGAGCGGATATGAGCAAGGGTGTTCGATAGAATGTGGAAAGGGATGAGATAATAGGGCCGCCCGAGGCTCGAAAAACGAATCAAAAGTCCGATCCGTTTGTAGATTTGATTGATTCTCTTGAAGTTTTTGCGAATGTCTTCAGGGTTGTCGAGATCGATGGATTGAAGGAATTCTACATCATCGTCGTCGAGGCGGTCGTATATCTCGAAAAGGCCCAATCCATAAGCATTGCCGCCGAAACGGCTTTGCAATTGCGACGGGTGTTTGAGAGACGGAAATGTCCCCAGAACGATATCTGCCGGGTCGATGCCTAGAGAAGCGTATTCTTCAGGGCGGATCGGTTTGAAGGAGCTTTCTTCGAGGAGGTGTTCCGTAGAGAACGATTCATTGGGATCCATTTTCACCCTTTGGGAGAGACTTAAAAAGGTTGTTTACGCTTGAAAAATCTCGTTCAGCCCTGAGTTTGATGTCGGATTTTGGGGGCAAAGGCCAGGCTTTCAAGGCGGAAACAAAACGCTCCCAGACAGCTCCCAACCCGTCGGGTTGCCGGATGGAACAAATGATCATGAATAGGATGGCGGCTGTTTCCCAGACAGGGAAGGTAAAATGGGGGCAAAGGCTGCCGGATGCGGCTGAGAGTGGCTGGCTTGCGGAGCCGAGTACTTCGGAAAAAAGGATCAGGAAGGAGGCGCTGAAAAAGGGACCGATCAGCCGCCCCATGCCTCCGAAAAGTACCAGCAGGATCAGTAGGAGGGATAATGGGACTCCGAAGTTATGCACCGTCGGCAACCCATAAAGCAAAAAGAAAAGACCGCCTGCCATGCCGGCGCAGAAAGCGCAGATAGAAAAGCCCAGGCATCTCAGAGGCCATTCCTGGATACCGGCTGCCGCAGCCAAACGGCGGTCTTCACGCAGGCTCCTGAGGGCCCTCCCATAGCGCGTGTGAAGGAGATTCTGGAGCAGGAGGGTGATCAGCAGGGCGGTGAGAATCGCCACGATCATCAGGGATGATTGAGCGTCAGGCTTGAACGATGCTGAAGAAGGCACCAAAGGTAAGACCGTTTGATTCCAGAGAAAGCCGTGTTTTGAAAGGAGGGCCAGTCCATGCGTGATGAGAAGTTGCGCCAGGAGGGTCACTGCGGCAATATGAAAGGTCTTGAGACGAGCCGAAGGCCACCCGAAGAGCAGGAAACTCAAAGCGGCGGCGCTTGTTCCTCCGGCAGGCAGGGCAAGCCAGAAAGGGATAGCGAGCTTTTCAAGGAAAAACATCGTGGCGACGGCACCTGTACCAAATAAGGCACCCTGGCAAAAAGAAACCTGTGCAGAGAATCCGATCAGGAAATTGAGTCCCTGAGCCGCAAGCGCGTAGATGGAAATTCTGGCAAAAAGAGACAGTCCGTTTCCAGGTGCCCATATGAGAAGGGTAAAGCTGATCAGGCCGAGAGGCAGCAGAAAATGCAGGGTTGTCGAGGAGCGCCGAATCGGGTGAATGATCCGAGAAGCGAGGGCTAGATCAGAACCGCTGTCTTTTTCTGCCTTTCGATAGGACATGTGTATCAGGCCTGAAGGGTTAATGAGTTTCCATCCGGAAATGGTCTTTTTGGCCAATCTCGGCGTCAATCTGCACGTTTGCTTGTGCGGCGACCTGC
>ENA-OSEO01001052-OSEO01001052.1-sediment-metagenome-genome-assembly--contig:-NODE-1052-length-57070-cov-5.651448_pt1 | contig 57070 bp, 54 predicted proteins | sample MGYA00237883_ERZ534232 | MGnify/ENA metagenome assembly ERZ534232
AAGCGTCAGGACGGCCAATCCAGTGATCAAAACCCTTGCCCGGTTCCTCATAGCGATCCTCCCCAAGGTTGGTGACGCCTGTCGCTGACCGGTGGCCGGTGTAGCGCCCCGCAAAGACGCCGTACAGCCTCAGAGAGTTCCACCGCCGGCCAGGTCAGTGGAGGACGTCGTGCCCGCCTAGGGGCGTAGCGTGATCTCCACGCTGGCCAGGTGCGAGTCGCCGCCGTGCGCCGGACTGATATCCCTGACCACCACGCGTCCCGGGCCACCCGCCCCGATCATGTAGCCAATATCGGCGCTGAATGGACCGGGCTGCCCCAGATCGGGCGCCTGGACCATCACCGGCCCCCCGCCGACCACGGTCCCGTCAGCGTCGAGCACCTCGATGACCAGTGTCTGCTCGAAACTCGCCAGGGCAAAGCCCTCCACGTGCACGCTGCCGCCGTTCAAGGTATCTCCCGGCGCGGGCTGAAAGATCGCGATGCGCTCAGGCCCCGGCACCGCGACGCGCACTTCCGGCACGCCGGAGGGCAGCAGGGTTACCGCTACCGAGTTCAGATGCCGGATGCCCCCGTCGCGGGCGCTGGCGTCGAACACCTGGATAAAGCCCTGGCGCTCCTCACTGACCGAAAACGCCAGATCCAGGGCATAGTCGCCCCGCTGGCCCATATCGGCAGCGATGGTCGTCCCCACCACCGTGAGCACCGTGCCATCATCCAGCAGGAGGCGCACGCCCAGGTTTTGCTCAAACGTCGGATCGGCAGTGCCCTCGATGCGGACAGGGCTGGTCACGCGCGAGCCGTTGTCCGGTTGCGAGATGACGATCACCTCCTCACCGCGCGGGTCCGCTGGCTGCACCAGAGTAGCACTCGGCGTTGCGGTCGCCGCCACCGTCGGAACAGAGGGCGACGCCGGAACGGCGGTCACCGTTGCAGGCCGCGCCGTCGGCACAGCGGACATCGGTGTAGCCGTCAGCGACAGGGCGGCCACGGTCGCGGCCGGCGTCGTCGATGGCAGGAGGGGGATGGCAGTCGGCAAGGTCTCCACCGGCCGAGCGCAACCGCCCAGCACGATGATGAGCAGAATCGTCAACAGCAAACGGCGATACTTCACGGTAATCCTCCCTGCTCGGGCTGTGAACGTGTCAAAGTGATCCAGGCACAATGCCAGGAGCGTGCGCACGAGATCCCAGTTGGCCAGTTCATGCCGCACGCCGGGCCGCGCTCAGTGCCACAGCGAATCGGCCGAGCCGCTCACCGGCTGCGGGCGGAAGGCGTACTCGGGCCCCGCCAGCGCCTCCAGGTTCAAGTCGGTGCCCAGGCCGGGACGGTCGGGCAGTTCAAAGTACCCATCGCGGCAGACGACAGGATGGGTGCAGAGCGCATTGCGCAGCTCGCGCTCCATCTCCATCTCCTCGATGATGTAAAAGTTCGGAATGCTGGCCCCCAGATGCATCGCCGCCAGGATACAGATCGGACCGGCGGGGTTGTGGGGCGCCACGGAGACATAGTAGGTGTCCGCCAGGACGGCCATGCGCCGCACCTCCGAGATGCCGCCGCAGTGCATCAGGTCGGGCTGCAGAATCTTGCAGCCGCCGCCCTCGAGCAGTTCGCGCACCTCCCAGCGGGTCACCAGACGCTCGCCCGTGGCGATGGGCACCGGCAGCTCGCGGGCCAGGGCGATCATTGCCGCCGGATTCTCGCTGGGGATCGGCTCTTCAAAGAAACCCACGCCATAGGGCGCCAGAGCCCGGGCCAGCGCCACCGCCGTGCGAGGCGAGAGGCGCTCGGCGAAATCCATAAAGATGTCCACATCGGGCCCGGCGCCCTCGCGCGCCGCAGCCATCAACTCCGTCGCGCGAGCGATGGCGCCGCGCTCGTTCTCCACCAGCACGCCGGCGTCGATCGGGTTCCACTTGAACGCCGAAAAGCCCCGACGCACGCATTCGCGCGCGCCCTCATAGGCCTGCTCGGGCGTGCGGACGCCTCGCAGCCAGTGGCTGGTGTAGGCCCGCAGCCGCGTGCGGAAGGGACCGCCCAGGAGGCGATAGACCGGCACGCCCAGCCGCTGGCCCTCGATGTCCCACAGCGCCATGTCCAGCGCGCCGATGGCGGTCATCTGGGTCATCCCGCCGCGCCAGCGCCAGGCGTGATACATGCGTTGCCAGTGGGCCTCCACGCCGGCGGGTTCCTGCCCGATGAGCAGCGGCTCCAGCTCGTGGATGTAGGTCTCGACCGACTCGATGGCCCCGTGCAGCGAGCCCTCGCCCCAGCCGTGCAGCCCCTCGTCGGTGGACACCTTGACGAACATCCAGTTGCACCACTGGATCCAGAACTTGAACGTTTCGATGCGGGTGATTTTCATATCTTTGTGCCCCCGGAGGAGGCGTGTCGACCAGAGTCTCGCAACTTGCGCTTGACTCGTACGAGTTGAGGGAGAATACCACGACAATCGATGCCGAGCAGGCTCCGCCTGAACCTCGCTATTCGCTTCGCGTCCCATCGAAATGCGTGTTCAGAGTCGTTTCGAGCATACCACAAATCTCTTGCCCACCTCGGCAGGTAAACTAGCATGAACTCCCGCTCCTTGTCTGTGAGAGCCGTGGACTCCAGAGCGGTGCGTAGAGACCTAGCCTTGTCTCCGGAGTCCTGAACCCATCCGAGCAACCTCGCCAGATCGCCGAGCGAAATACCATCGAAGGATCGCGATCGGAGTCCGAGATCGTTGCGCAACGCTGGGTCACGTAGCATGTGTTCGATCGTCGTGCGAAAAGGATAAACGCACCCACGCAACTCGAGCTCACAGATCTTGCGCAGATCGTTGGGTATGTTCCCAAGGGCCTCCGGAGCGCCGTTACTCTCGTACCAGGTGCGCTCCATCGCTATCAGTTGCGCCTGCGTCGCGGGCTCCATGAATTCCCACGTGTCGAAAAACACGTCAAAACGAAGGCGGGCGCGATATTGCTCTTTATCGTGACGCCGCAGGGCCACAATGAGTTGGTCGGGCGTAAGCCGCGACAAGGTCCCCTTGGCGGCCTGCTCCCAGTACGCCCACTCAAGTGGCTCCCACTCCGGCACGTCATCCTCATAGGATCGACGCACACTCATGTCGGCCCGGAATCCGGCGGCCAAGCTCTGAGAGGCCTCACTGACCGCCCCCCAGTCGACTACTTGGCTGGGATCATCGAGCATCGCAGCGAACCAACGCTGCACGTGAGCGAATGCGCCGTGCGAACTCGCGTCCGCGAACGGTTTTCCAATGTACGGGATGAGCATGCCGTCAATCAGTATCGAGCCATCGAGCAGCGCTCCCAGGGCCCGTGCGGCTCGCACGAATGCCCTGTGCCAGTTCCGATCATTTGCCTCAAGCCACGCCCACTCTATGTCTGCGAGCAGTTGTGCGGCCAGAACCGAACACTCGAGGTGGGCTTGCTGAACCTCGCCATGATAGTAGTTGTATCCCCAAGGCCAGCCACTCCCCAAGCTATAATCGCCGAGCATGCGACTTGCTGTGTACACAGTCTCGATCACGAGACGCAGGTCTTCATCGTAGTACAGAATGCCCTGATCGCCCGCGCGCTCGCGCGCGGATGACACCATCGCAGAGAGCACCGCGGCACCGTACATGACCACCACCGCTGGGTCGCGCTCAGCCAGTGGCTCCGCCCAGTCCAGAAAGCCGTCCGCCTGAGACTTCGGATGCTCTGAAAGGCGCAGGATTTGATCCCAGTGTATCAGCACCACGCCCTTCTCCCAGTTAGGGCCGAGCAAAAGGCGGTGCACCTCATCCCACTCAGGGAGCAGGCCAGGGTCCACCTGCTCACCGTCCAGAGGGTCGTGCTCGAGTACACACTGGGAGATCCAGAAGAGTCCCGCCGCCGCGGCCCTGTTGGCCGGATCGGTTTCTAGCCTTCGGAACAGGCCGTCTATGTCGCCATAGTCAACAAAGCACTCGTCGGCTGCCCACTTGAGCATCTGATAAGCCAGGGTGCTCCTGATCGGGGGGCATCGGGACGGCTCTGGTCCAAGCGGAGCTCGCGCGAGCACGTCGGACCTTAGGGCGGCAGAGTCTCGGCGCAACTGCAGGGCGGACGCACTGGCCGATGGAGCATCCACCTTGGCCCAGTAGTCCACCTCGTCGATCAGCCAGTCTGGACATACTTCACCGCTTAGCAGACGTTGCTCCATCTCGCGCTCCAGCGCGAAACTGAGCTCCTCAACGGCTGCTGTGAGCGACGGCAACAGTGGTTCGCGCTCGCCGGAAATACGCGCCGCCTCCAGCCAACTCCTTAGTTGTGGCATGTACGAGTCTCGCTCAGGCCCCTTGATTGTGCCAAGAATAAGCGCATCTCGATCGCTTCCGATACTGATCAACAGCCGCACTGCACGGGAGCCATACTCAAAAGCGTCGTGAAAGAACCCATGCTCGGCCTGTCGCTGCGCGTGAACCAGCCATACCAGGCTGGCCGCTACCACCACAGAATAGCCACGCTTGCCCCGGCCAACGACCATACAGCCAGACCGCTTTGCCGGAACCAGGTACCCATCGATTGGGGTCAGCCCTGATCCATCTTCGCCGCGCAGGAGCGGCAAGGCCTCCGTGGCGTCAAGCGCCGCGGCCAAAGCATTGGCAAGATCGGTCTGGCACTCGGCCTGCCCGTGTACGTCGGGGGCAAGCCACGAATCGGCAAGGTTCAGAGCGATCGCCCCTGCCCCCAAAAGGACGCGTGTGGTGGCGTCCAGACCGGGCCGGCATTCACGGAGTGCTAGGTACTTCGCGAGGAGGTCGTCCGCGCCCGCCCAGGTGTCGAACAGCCCTTCACCGGGCTGTACATCGAACAGAAAAGTCTCGTAATCGCCTCGATCGAGGCTCGCCCGCAATGTTGGGTTATTGCCTAGAAGAATCTCAGCCTGCTCCGAATCTAGCCAACGCGAGAGCTCGTCATGGTCCATACTGCCAGTGGACGCCAATTCGGTAAACATTGCCGAGTCAGCCCGCACCTTCGCTAGCCACTCCCTTGCCCGCAAGCGTGCCACAGGGTCCTCCCAACCGTGTCCATCAGCCAAATCGCGTAGTAGCACCGCCACGTAGGCACACTGCCAGAATGCGGTCATCGCACCGCTAACGAGCAGGGTCCGCTCTTCATCCTCGGTCCAGACACCATTCAGCCAATCATGCAACAGCCACGCATCCCCAGGACTCTCGAGGCGTGCCCACTGGTACATCGACCTACTCTGTCCGGCATAGCTTGTGTCCAGTGCTCGCCCGGCTGAATTCTTCATAGTGCTCCTTGACCGACTATCGCGCCTGAGCCGGTATGTCACTCAGGAGAGAACACGCACTCCAACGACCATCGCTTGAGTGCCTAGACAGCGCACGTAGTTAGGCGATACCTCAGGGGATACGTTAGAGTACGCATCATCTTCTGCCACTACTGCCCGTCGTCGTGTCCCCACACCACTCGGTCCATCTGCCGCTCACGCTCCTCGCGGACCTCGTTCACCAGGTCGCCCTGATACACACCGTATCTGGCGCGCATCTCCTCTCGGCTGCGCTTCATGGCCTCCAACGCCTCACGCTGCTCTGCCAGATCGGGGTCTGCGGCGCGTTCCAGCGCGAGTAGGCCCGCATCCAGCGCGCGGCGAGCCGCCTCGGATAGGCTGATACCCACGCGAGTCGCATAGCCCGCCAGCCGAGCATGGAGCTCCGCAGGGAGCAGGACGGAGAGGCGCGTGTTGTCAAGTCTGTTTGTCTTCATATGAGACCTTCCAACTAAGTATACGCTATCAGGGTGGGCTCTGTCACCAGCAATCGACGCCGGCTGCAACGACATCAAAGCACCCAAATCGCGTCCGGGGGTGCGGGCTGTAAGCCCGCGGTCCACTCGGGCCGCTGCGGCCCGCTCAGTATAGTGCGCGTTCCATCGCCCTTTGTTGCCCTCACCCCGCTGAAGACAGCGACCCTCTCCCGCCGGCGGGAGAGGGTGGCGAGCGCAGCGAGCCGGGTGAGGGCCAGCGCAGGGAGCGTGATGAAAGCTCCCGCCTGCGCGCTAGTTCTGCGGCATCCGGTACAAAAGCGTCACCTCCGCCGCGGTGGCCTGCACGGGGTAGGACTCCATGACCGGACCGCTGAAGGAAGCCGCAACCGTGGCGCCGAACTGCAGGTCGTCCACGGTGGCCGGGACGTAGCCATCCGCGGTCTGCTCCCAGATCCGCGTCTGACTCGTGATCTTGACTACGGCTTTGTCATAGTCGTTGCCTTCGATCTTTTCGCCCTCGATGCGGATGATGGCGAGCAGGTCACCCGAACCGGGCTGGACTTCCGAGATGTTGCCGGTGATATCCACTGACAAGGCCGGCCCTTCGACCCCTCCAGCGGGACCGCCGGGCACGGGAACGGTCGGCTCCGCAGGCTGCGCACAGCCGGCAAGAAGAAGTGTGACGATGAGTGTGAGCGCGATGATACGAACCATGCTGGACCTCCGCAGCAGATCTCGTCGCGTGGTGCGACGGCCTAAGCCATAGACGCCGCAAAGCCTCGCAGGGTTCCCGGGACACCGGTCTACGATCAAGTCCCTGGAGGAGAGCCGCCGTCATGCCAACAGGTCGCGGACCCCTCTCGGGGACCGCGACCTGATCCTTGCGCTCAGATGAGCGATCGAGGCAACGCCACTCCGCTTACGGGCGCTGGCTCACTGACCCACTGTACACTGACCGGTGCCATAGCAGGATTGGCGGGCCGGTTGGTGGCGACCCTCAAGCCCGCCGCCCCGTCGAACACGGGCAAGTCCGCGACGCGACTCCGACCGCGAACCTGGAACCTCCAACCTGCAACCTGTAACCTGATCCCCGGTTACCCGATCTTGACCCGCGTCGTTGTCTTGAGCACCTCGGGGTTCACCAGCCCATCGGGCATGCGCCCCTCGAACACGGCCAGGATGTTTTTGGCCGCATCGACGGCCAGGTTGACCAGTGACTCCTCGGTGTTCCCGGCCACATGCGGCGTGGCCACAACGTTCGGCAGCGCGTGCAGCGGATCGTCGGCGGCAAAAGGCTCCTCCTCAAAGACGTCGATGCCCGCCGCGGCGAGCCGGCCCGCCTGCAGCGCCTCCGCCAGCGCCGCGGGATCCACCAGCGGCCCGCGTGCCGTGTTCACCAGGATGGCCGTAGGCTTGCACAGGGGCAAGGTCCTGGCCCCGATGATGTGGTGGGTGTCGGGCGTCAGCGGCGCGTGCACCGAGATAAAGTCCGCCTGCGGCAGCATCTCCTCTAGCGTCGTCAGCGTCACGCCCAGCGCTGCGGCACGCTCCGGCGGCGTGTAGGGATCTGCCGCCAGTACGCTCATCCCAAAGCCCTGCGCCAGATGGGCCACCTTACTTCCCACGCGCCCCAGTCCCACCAGCCCGAGCGTCTTGCCCGAGAGCTCAATCCCGACGAACGGCTCGCGCTTCCACGCGCCTGTCTTGAGCAGGGCATCCGCCTGCGTCACCTTGCGGGCGCAGGCCAGCATCAGCGCCAGGGCGTGCTCGCTGACGGCCGTGGCGTTGGCGTTGGGCGTGATGGTCACCAGCACGCCATGGTCAGTGCAGGCCGGCACATCCACGGCGTCATAGCCCACGCCATGGCGAGAGACGATCTTGAGCCGGGGACAGGCCTCGAGCAACGCCCGCGTGACAGCTCCCGTGCGCACCAGCATCGCATCGGCGTCACGCGCGGCCGCGATGCGCTCCGCCTCGGTGCAATAGTCACCCACGTGCGCCAGCGTCGCCACGGGCTCCAGCAGAGAGATACCCTCCGGGGCGATAACGTTGCCGCACAACAGCACATGATACAGTTTCGACATAGCCTGGACTCCCTCTTGTATCAGTTCCTGGAACGAAGTGTACAACGCAAAGGGCGCGCGGCCAAGGACGCGCGCCCTCATTTCGGCGTTCTGATCAGTCCCGAGCGTTCGCTACGGAATGCGCAGTCGCTGCCCGGGATAGATCACGCTGGACGCGTTCAGTGCGTTGGCCGCGGCCAGTTCCTGCCAGGTGATGCCGAATCGCGAGGCGATCACGGAGAGTGTATCTCCAGGCTGGACGACGTACCACACCACTTCGGGGCCACTGGGGGTGGCCGTGGGAGCCGGCGTCGGCGTGATGCTGCCCGGCACCAGCAATCGCTGACCGGGATAGATGACGCTGGTCACGTTGAGCCCATTGATCTGCGCCAGTACCTGCCAGGTCGTCCCAAAGCGCGTCGCGATGATCGTCAGCGAGTCTCCCTGCTGCACGATGTACTCAAAGGTGGGGCCCAGCGTCGGCACGACTGTGGGCGTCGGGGTCGCGGGCGCATCACTCAGCGGAATCCACAGCCGCTGTCCCAACCGGATCAGGTTCGGGTTGGTGAGCGTGTTGGCCTGCATGATCGCTTCCACCGTCACGCCATAGCGTGCGGCGATGGCGCTCAGCGTATCGCCCCAGGTCACCGTATACCATACGCCCGGTCCCTGCGTGGGCGTCACGCTGGGCGTCAGAGTCTCCGTAGGGATCGGCGTTTCGGTGGGCACAGTCGTATTCGTCGGCGTGGCAGTCGGGCCGGGGACGTCCGTTGGCGTCACGCTGGGGGCCGGCGTCGTGGGCACCGCGGTTGGCGCTTCGACCGGGATCCACAGCTGCTGCCCGACATAGATCAGATTGGCGTTAGGTATGGTGTTGGCGGCGACCAGCGCCGCGACCGTGGTACCATACCGTAGCGAGATGTCCCACAACGTGTCGCCGGGCCGCACCGTGTACCAGAACCCGACGGACGGGTCGTCATCGGACGCGGCGACCGCGCCGGCCGCAGCCAGCGCGCCAATAGCGACCTCGGACACGGCGCCCAGGGCGGTGCTCGCATAGCCCGGCACATCGGCGCGGACCAGCGTCTCGACGCCGGACGACGGGCTCTGCCAGAGGGCAACGGCCTCAGGCGAGAGCCAGCGCACGCCGCTCAGGCCCGTCGCCTGGTAGTCCGGCCCCTCGGAAAAGCCGTCCTCGCCCGTGACCCACAGGCTGCCGGCCCCATCCACCAGGGCCAATGCTTCCCCATCGGGCGACCAGGCCAGCGCAACAGCCGAGCCCATCGCTGCGGGCAAGGCCAGTGGCGGCGCCCCGGGATCGGCAACCCCCGGGCCGATGAGCGCCAGGCCTCCGGGTTGCCAGAGTGCCAGACGGCCATCAGTCGAGGCGGCCATGACCGGCAGGGCATCCGGGTCCACGACGCGCAGTGCAGCGGGCTCGCCGCCGATGGGCAGGGCGTGGAGCACCGGCTGGCCATCGACGATCAGGGGATAATACAGCATGGCGCTGTCCGCAGACCAAACGGGCGCCGGCCGCGACTCCCAGGGGAGCGAGGCAGCATAGGTGGCCGCTTCGCCGCCCCCGGGCACCTGGTACACATGCAGAGCGTCGGCCAACGGCCAGGCCAGGTACGCTCCATCGGGAGACCACGCCGGCCGTCCCCAGGGCGGCGTGCCGGTGGCGGCGACGAAGGTGTCGCCCGTATCCAGAACCATCACATGCAACTCAGCCAGAGCTGACTCCTCTGCCTGAGCTGAGTCCTCGGCCTGCGCCTCTGCGTCGGCTGGATCAGGAGCCAGAACATAGGCCAGGCCGTGACCGTCCGGAGACACAACGGGATCGCTGGCGCGCCCGCTATGCGTGACGCGGATGGCGTCGCCGCCTGCCTCGGGCACGAGCCACACATCGCCGTGCACGACGATGGGCAGCACTCGCTCCTCTGAAATCAGGCGCGCCTCACCCTGGCCCTCGCCCTCGGGTGCGCTGCCTTCCTTCTTCCCCCAGGGCACTATGGCGCATCCCGCCACCAACACCATCGATAGCACCAGGGACACAAAGACCCATCTAGTTTTTCGCACCGTCTGACCCCCTCTGATTTCTCCATGACCGGACCCCACGACTTATGCACAACAGCCAGAGCATATGCTACTCTACTGCACAAGGCAAGTGCTTTAGCGAACAGAAGTTGGCCAAACGCCGCCGAACCTACACGTGACTGTGCTGCCCGCCGGCACCACCAGCGGGCGCTAGGGTATCAGCCAGACGTCGCCCTGGTGAATCACCGGCGACACGGCCTGGCCGCTGATCGTCTGTGCCTCCAGTGTCTCAGAGGCTGCATCGCCGGCACTGCCGGTGGGCGGTCCGCTCCCCCGCACGCCAGGCAGCAGCCCGCAGCCTGCCAGCAGCACGAGACACCCCAGAGCCAGCAGCAGCTTGACTCGTCCACCCGCCATGCTTACCCCCGGATCATGCCCGCACGTCTGCGAGAGACAGCCAGTCGATCGCGCGGAGTTTACTGCGAATCGCTCGTGGGCTAAAGTACCCGCGCCAGATCCGCTGTGCGTCATCAAGGCGCACGACGTTGCCCCGCTTTCCTTCTGGTGTTAGTATTCGCGCGACGCAGGCAGCTACGCCAGCATGTACAATGGGGTATCGCGACCAAGAAAGGTTTGTGCACATGAAAAAGCTGCTGGAGGAATTCAAGGCATTCGCACTCAAAGGCAACGTCATCGACCTGGCCATCGCGGTGGTCGTCGGCGGGGCGTTCAGCAAGATCGTCGGCTCGCTGGTGAGCGACATCATCATGCCGCTGCTGAGCCTGCTGCGCAAGGGCGATTTCTCAGAGATATTCGTCGTGCTGCGCCAGGGCGGCACGCCCGGCCCCTATCCCTCGCTGGCCGCGGCTGCAGAGGCCGGCGCTGTGACGATGAACATTGGCCTCTTTTTCGACGCCATCATCATGTTCCTGTTGATCGCACTGGCCCTGTTCTTTGTGGTCAAGAGCATCAACGCGCTGCGCAAGAAGGAAGAGGAGCCGGTTGCGGCGCCCACGACAAAAAAGTGCCCGTTCTGCCGGACCGAAATCCCGATCGAGGCCACGCGCTGCCCGAACTGCACCTCGCAGCTGCCGGCAGCCTAGAGTGATCCGTTACCGGCAGGCAGCGCGGCCATGCCGAATCTCAACTCGACGTTGCGCAGGCTGCCGGCAAGACGGTGTCCCTGCGGGATGCGCCGGCGTGTCTGCCGGCAGATTGCTTGACACAGCGGTCCAGCCTTTCTATAGTTTCCACAGTCGTTTTCCCGTCGCAGACATGTCAGTTTGTGACAGACCGTTGGACGACCGATCCGGAGCCAGGGGCGGCCGAAGGAGATGGTGAGCATGGCCAGGCGCAAAGACGAGCAAGCCGAGTCCAGGAAAACCGCCGACGAGAAAAAGCACGAGGCTCGTGTGGAGGAGCCCCTGGTTGAGGGCGGACACGATCGCAAGATCAAGAACAAGGTCTATGAGGCGGAACTCCTCAAGCTCCACATTGAGCTCGTCAAGCTGCAGAACTGGGTCAAGGCCAAAGGCTTGCGCGTGGCCGTGATCTTTGAAGGCCGCGATGCCGCCGGCAAGGGCGGCACCATCAAGCGGTTCACCGAACCCCTCAACCCCCGCTACGCCCGCGTTGTCGCCCTGGGAGTCCCCACCGAGCGCGAGGCCAGCCAATGGTATTTTCAGCGCTATGTCGCTCATCTGCCCGCCGCCGGCGAGATGGTCTTTTTCGACCGCAGCTGGTACAACCGGGCCGGCGTCGAGCGCGTGATGGGCTTTTGCACCGAGGAGCAATATCAGGAGTTCCTGCGCTCCTGCCCCGAGTTCGAGCGCATGCTCCTGCGCTCGGGCATCATCCTGGTCAAGTACTGGTTCTCCATCAGTGACGACGAGCAGGAGCGCCGTTTCCAGGCGCGCCTCCAGGATCCCACCCGCCGATGGAAGCTGAGCCCGATGGACCTCTACGCCCGCACGCGCTGGGTCGAGTACTCCAGGGCTAAGGATGAGATGTTCAAGTACACCGACACCAAGCAGTCGCCCTGGTGGGTGGTGAATGCCAACAACAAAAAGATCGCGCGATTGAACACGATCAGTCACTTTTTGTCGATGATCCCGTACGAGGACCTCACGCCGGAGCCGATCGAGCTGCCCCCGCGGCAGCCCGACCAGGGCTATGTGCGACCTCCGATCACCGACCAGACCTTTGTGCCAGAGATATTCTAGTCCCTCATGGGGCAGCGGACGTGCTGCCTCGCTAACACTGTGCCATCTGCACAGAACGTCAGGATGGTTGTTGAGCGGCTGCGCGGGCAAGGACGCCCCAACCAGGGTTTCCTTATTCAATCGGCAGCCTGCCGGGCAATAGACGGAATCGACACGCTATACACACTGGGAGGAAGCATGACCGTTTCGATCGCAGAATTGAAGGGTGTTGACGAGGGACTGGCCGGCAAGCTCAAGGGGCTCGGCCTCACCGACAGCGTCAAGTTTCTGGAGGCCACGCGGACACCCGCAGGGCGCAAGGACGTGGCCGAAAAGGCGGGCGTCTCCACGGATCTGGTGCTGGAGCTGACCAACCGCGCGGACCTGTCACGCGTCAAGGGCATCGCCCAGGTCTACAGCGACCTGCTGGAGAACGCGGGCGTGGACACGGTGGCCGAGCTGGCCAACCGCAACGCGGAGAACCTGACCGCCAAGCTGGCAGAGATCAATGCCGAGCAGAAGGTGGCCAAGCGCACGCCGCCGCTTTCCTTCGTCGAGGACTGGATCGTCCAGGCCAAGACGTTGGGCCGCGGCATCGAATACTAGACGCCGCATCGCAGTCTGTCGCCCCGGTCCGTGTGGCAGCGTCCTGCAGGGCAGGTGCCGTCGCCAGACCGGCGCGATGCCATCGCTAGCGTCCAGGGGGGGCAGACATGGAACCGCAGGCCTTTTTTCAGGAGTTGGCAGGCGGCCCGGCGATCGTTCGCGCGCTGATTGGCGATCTGCCCGCGGAAGCCCTCCACGGTTGCACCCTTGGCGCCGTATCGGAGATAGTGTGCCCCCTTCCCAGGGGAGGCATAGGACATCTGTATCTGGGACAGATGAGGACATTTCAACTTTGGGTTGACAAACTGCGTCTTTTGCTTGACAAGTGAGTTTTGGTGATGTAGTGTTTTGTTATAAGCGAGATAGATACCATTCGGTATCGACTCGCCGACGTGATGCGTCAAGTGCTGTGGCTAGATATGAGGAGGTGAAGGTATTAGGCTGCGGCGGATGACTGGATCGGCACGGCAGAGAGAGAAGATCTGCCATGTCTGGCCGAATCTGGTCACATCAGCTGAACTGGTGAGCAGTGTAACAGGAGAGCGAAGATGAGCACCAAGATGGATCGAAGAGGTTTTCTGCGGCTGGCAGCGATCGCCTTAGGGGGTACAGTGTTGGCGGCCTGTCAGCCGACCAAGGTGGAGGTCGAGGAGGAAGCTGAGAAAGTTGTCGTTGAAGCTGAGAAGGAAGCCGCGCCTGCCGAGGCTGAGGCGATTACCCTTCGTTGGGGCAGCTGGTCCGTAGGAAACGAGGCCTTTGAGGCTCTCGCGAACAACTTCCATGAACTGTATCCAAACGTGACCGTCGTCCAGGAGGCAGCTCCCTGGGCTCAGTATTGGGATCGACTGCAGGTGCAGATGGCAGGCGGTGAGGCGCCCGACATCCAGTGGATGAGCGGCGCCATGTTCCTCAACTTTGTGGAAAAGGGCTACTTCCTGGATCTGACGCCCTATTCCGATGCTGAAGGACTCTCACTGGACAAGTATTTTACGCAGGCAGACGTGTTCACCTACAAGGACCATGTCTATGCGTGGCCCTGGTTCCACACTGTGTCCAGTGGTTGGTACAACAAAGAGCTCTTCGATGAGGCCGGCCTCGACTATCCTCCCACAGACTGGAACAACACATGGTCCTGGGACGAGTTCCTGGATGTGGCCACAAAGCTGACCAAGACGCGAGACGACGGACGCCAGCAGTACGGGGTTGTCGTTTCAAACGCCTTCGAGCAGTGTTGGGGTTCCTTCATCTGGTCGAATGGCGGCGATGTCATCAATGGTGACTTTACCAAGACCACGATGGATACACCTGAAGCCATCGAGGGCCTTGGCTATGTGGTCGATCTTGTCCAAAAACACAAAGTTGCGCCCGAGCCGGGCGACCCTTCGGCCTTTATGGAGGGAATGCCGGGACCGTTTGAGGCGGGTCTGGCTGCCATGGAGATTCATAGTAGTGCCAACACCCGGACCTATAGCCTGATCGAGCAGTTCACGCCGGGCGCGATGTGCCTGCCCACGGCCCCCGGTGGGGTGCCTGCCTGCAGTTTCAATGGAAATCCGAACGCCGTTGCGAATTCCAGCCCGCATCCGGACGAGGCCTGGAATTTCGTGACCTATCTGGCCTCAGACGATGGTATGGAGTACTTTGCCCGCGAAAAGATGACGGTCCCCGCGAACATCGAGATCGCACGCACAATCTATGTCTCGAATCCGCCGCCGTTGAATCTGGATGTGTTCATCAAAGCGATGGACATTCCAAAGTACTATGACCTTCGTTTCCACCGGCTATGGATGGAGTGGGTCAACGCTATCCAGGCCCCTGTCGATCTCGCTTTGGCGGGGGAGGCGTCTACGGAAGAAGCATGCCAGATGGCCACGACTGACGGCGATGAGGTGCTATCGCGAGTCTAGCTTTCTGCGCGTTTGAACCAACGGTTCTAGTACTAGAGTGCGTCTGTGGCCAAGTCTAGCGTGCTTGGCCACAGACGGTACGTATGCGAGAAAGGATTAGCGATGGCGATTCTGGACGGCTCATTGGCGAGCAATCCGCGCGGCAGGCGCTCAGCGATGAGAATTCGTCAGAACCTAGAGGGCTATCTGTGCATTGCGCCGTGGCTCCTCGGTTTTCTCATTTTCACACTGGCTCCCATGCTGTTTTCGTTCTACCTCAGCTTTACTCAATGGGAACTCATCGGGAGCCCGAAGTGGGTCGGCCTGGCAAACTTCCAGCGCCTCACCACTGATCGAAACTTTACCAAGAGCCTGTATAATACAGCTTACTATGCAGTTTTCATGGTGCCCTTAGGGGCTGCCTTGGCCTTTCTCCTTGCTAACCTCCTGAATCAAGAAGTCCAGGGGCGTGCCGTTTTTCGAACGCTGTTCTACATTCCCGCGATTACTCCGGCCGTTGCCAGTGCCGTTCTTTGGCTATGGATGCTACAGCCTCAGTTTGGGTTGGTGAACATGGGTTTGCGGGTCATTGGCATAGATGGGCCCAACTGGCTGGGTCGAACGCAGTGGGTCAAACCGGCGATTATACTTATGGGGCTGTGGGGTCAGGGCCAGAGCATCATCATCTTTCTGGCTGGTCTCCAGGGGGTGCCACGCTCATTGTATGAGGCTGCGGAGGTTGATGGGGCCAACGCTTTGCAGCGCTTTTTCCACGTCACAATACCGATGATGACACCCACCATTTTCTTCGTTGTCGTGATGGGGCTTATCGGCGCTATGCAGGTATTTACACAGGCGTATGTGCTCACTGAGGGCGGCCCCGCGAATGCCAGTCTGTTTTATGTCCTATATCTCTATCTGGTAGCATTCCGCTATTTTAACATAAGCTATGCTTCAGTACTGGCATGGGTGCTCTTTGTAATCATACTCATTCTTACCTTGATTCAGTTCAGGCTCTCCAATCGCTGGGTGTACTACGAAGGTGAGGCCCTCGGGCAGACGAGCTAGGAGTTGCGATCTGAATGTTCATCGTGAGCCAGGAGGAGGCTGAGTGATGGCTGTGCCGCTAGGCAGCAGTACTGGCGAGATTCGAGTTACCAGACAGAGACAGGCACGTTCAGCAAGAACCAGTCGCGTCACAAGCAAGGTGATCATCTACACATTGCTTGTTCTTGGTGGGGCACTTTTCACAGTCCCGTTCTTCTGGATGGTCACGACATCGCTCAAGACCATGGGCCAGGTTCTCATGTTCCCGCCGATCTGGATACCTCTACCGCCCCAGTGGGAGAACTATGCAAGAGCGTGGGCTTATCTGCCGTTTGGACGGTTTGTGTTGAATACCGCGATCGTCACCAGCGTGAGCTCGCTGGGCTACCTGCTTAGCAGCAGCCTCGTAGCCTTTGGGTTTTCCAGATTGAGGTTCTCGGGGCGCGATACGCTGTTTATGGTTTTGCTTGCGACTTTTATGCTGCCCAGCCAGGTGACGCTCATACCGCAGTTTCTTCTGTTCCAGAGACTCGGTTGGCTGAATACATTGTTGCCTCTGATCGTGCCGCCTTACTTTGGGAGTGCGTTCTACATCTTCCTGTTGCGCCAGTTTATGATGAGCCTTCCTATGGAACTTGATGAGGCGGCGCGTATCGATGGCGCTGGTTCGCTGAGGATATTCTCGACGATCATTGTCCCATTGGCACGCCCTGCTCTCGCCACTGTGGCGATCATGGCCTTTATGTACAACTGGAACGACTTTTTTGGCCCGTTGATCTACTTGACCTCGCCAGACAAGATGACGCTTGCCGTGGGCCTTCAGTTGTTCCGTGGGCGGTTCGAAACCGAGTTCAACGTTCTGATGGCTGCTGCGACGATGGCGATCTTGCCTGTTTTCATCGTGTTCTTTTTGACGCAGAAGACGTTCGTTGAGGGCATCGCCCTTACCGGTATCAAGGGCTAGATCTGTGAGAGGTGTAGAGGATGACAGAGAAGCTGGGAGTTGGTGTAGTCGGTTGTGGCAATCTGTCCAGGCATTGCCATCTGCCACGTTTGCGCGGCATGGACCAGGTCGAGCTTGTGGGTGTAGTCGATGTAATCGAGGAGAGGGCCAGGGACGCAGCTGAAGAGAATGAGATCGGCTTCTACAGCAGCAACCTGGATGAATTGCTTGGCAGGGCGGATCTCGATGCGGTCCTCGTAGTGACGTCAACACACAATCATGCGGAGGCAACGATCAGGGCGGCCCAGGCAGGCAAGCATGTATTCTGTGAGAAGCCCATGGCATCTACCCTAGAGTCGGCCCAAGAGATGATCAGGGCGTGCAACGAAGCCGGCGTGAAGCTCGGCGTGGCGCAATGCCGTCGCTTTGACAACGAGTGGCTCAAGCTCAGGGAGCTCTTGCAGAACGGGGCAATCGGACGTCCCGTAGTCTGGCGGGTCATCGCGGCTTCGGGCGGCGCCCGAGAGCCTTCCTGGTTTAAGGAGGCTGGCAAAGGACAGGGAACATTCGTTGATCTGGCGGTGCACCATCTGGACTTTGCGCGCTACACGTTTGGTGAAGTTGACTGGGTGTTTGCCAGCACACAGGAATGGCAACCAGTTTCGACGGCCCCCGACACTGGGACGGTGATTATAAGGTTCAGATCCGGCGACGAGATGACGCTTTCGTGGTCAATGGGAATCATGCCGGGTGTGGTTGGTGGACATCTGCACGATGTCATCGGCCCTGGCCCAGGAATCGGCGGAGCAATCAGTTTCCCAGAGCCGATGTTCTATCGTGTACTAAACAAGGAGCCGTTTGGGCTCACGGTGCACATGCCCGGCGGCCAGGCGCAGTTCGCTCCCTATGAACGTAATGATATGTATGTGGATGAGTGGCTTGATTTTGTCGATGCAGTGCTGAATGATCGTGAGCCCGCAGTGTCCGGGGAAGAGGGAATGGCTTCGCTGGCTGTAGGTCTGGCGGCCCTTGAGTCAGGGAAAACCAGCCAAGTCGTAAGGCTGTAGTAGTTACAATCGTCTGAACCTGGCAGAAGGGCCAGATTGGAGACAACCTTGCCAGAACCAGTGATCGTTTGCGGTTCAAGTGATACAGAGGCCAGGCTTGCGGCGTATGTGGAGATACTCGGACCCGAGCGTGTATCGGCCCTAGAGGTTACCGATGTTCGTCCTGAGGAAGGCTTGATCGTTGACATTCGCGGCAAGATGGATGAAAAGCGGTCTGTCGCAGACTGGATCAACAGTGGCGCGTTCGTGATTTCGGATGCGCTTCCTGCCTCGGACCTATCAACGAGCCGAGAGCTCCTTTCGTCACAGCACCTCCTGTTAGCACAGCCGTCAAGGTACGATCCCAGGCACCGAGTGCTGCAACAGCAACTGATCGGTGGGCAGATCGGCGAACTTGTGGCAATGAGGTGGGTCAGTCTATGGCCTGACGACTGCTGGTTGCCAGAAGGAGCCCTGGAGAACTATGCCTTCGACATGTTAGACTCCGCCGTGAACCTCATGGGTGTGCCAAAGCGCGTTATGGCCCGGCAGCAACGTCTCAAGCGCGAGGTGCCAGATACGCTCTTTGTAACGATGGTGGCGGAGAATGGCGGAGCCATCGGCTACCTGGAGATCTCTTGCTGCCAACCACCAGGAAGACGTGTTGAGCGCATCGAGGTTGTTGGCAGAACAGGCATGCTGGAGTATGACTCAGATGCCAATCGAACGTTACGGTTGAGCACTGAGAACGGCACCGTTTTGCGCGAGGCCTTCTGGGAGTCACCGCTGCGCAGCATGGTGGGTGATTACGTGTTAGCTATCGAGGATCAGAAGCATCTGGCCGATAGAGTGAGCCAGATGATTCGGGCCTTCTCTGTGCTAGAGCGAACTGCTGAGAGCGTGCGTACTGGTCGGCACTGCTAGCCGAATCGTGTAGGGGCTGTAGTGCAAAGAACGGCGTCTCTAACGCCGGAAGAAGGTGAAGACTATGGCGACCATTCTGATTGGCTATGATACAGAACGCTATGAAGAGCCCGGTGTCACGGCACACTTTCTGGATGTGATGCCCAAATTGCATCAGGACCTTGGTGTTCCGTGTACGCTGTTCCTGCTGGGCAAGGTGATTGAGCTTCATACTGACGCGATTCGGCCTCTTGTTGACAGGCCTCTATTTGACTTGCAGCAGCATGGCTATGGGCATCGACCCTACAAGACGTATGTTATGGACTTTCGTGAGGTGCCAGACGACGAGTATGCTTCGACAGCGTTTTTCAAAGGGCGGCCCAGAGTCTCCATGCACCGGGGTATCACGCTGCCAGAGATTGAGGAAGAAGTCGTAACGACAAAGTCGCTGCTGAAGGATCGCTTCGGCATTGAGAATATCGGCATCACCTGTCCGTTTGCCTATTTCCAGGGACTCCTTGATCGCCCTGATATCACAGATCTGCTCTATGACCTCGGAATCCGCTTCGTGCGGTCCTGGGGACGGAACTACTGGGGCTGGTGTCCAACGCCCTTCAAAGAGCAGCCCTTCTTCTACACTCTGCATGGCCACGACGATATGCTCGAGTTCCCGATGCAGGGTTGGCACGACACTCTGTGGAAGATGCAGCATGGTTTTGGCGACATAGACGGCTTTGTTGGTATGTTGAAGGATACCTTGCGTGAGGTACAGGAGAACGACTATGTGTGGTGTTTCCTTGCTCATGACTGGTCGAGCATCAAGGAAGACCCCGAGATGGTCGGCCTGAGGACATTCTACGAGTATGCGCTGAGTGAGGGTGTCAAGTTTCAGCTCTACGCGGATTACTACCGGGAAGCCGTAGCACGGGGTCAAGCGTAGTTGCGAATACCGCGGACTCTACACGCATTTGGGGAGAACCTATGAATCAGTTACTCAGGATGGGGGCTATAGACTACTCCCACGGCCATCAGTTTGGCTATACGCGCGCTATGCTGGAGCTGCCGATGATCGAGCTCTGTGCCATAGCGGATGCCGATGAAGCGCGCAGACAGGCAGCAGCGGGCACTCTTGGCGAGTCCTTGGCCAACGTAGCTGTCTATGAGCACTATGAGGATCTCTTGGCGCGTTCCGACATCGATGCTGTTGTCATTTGCTCGCCGAACGCAGACCACTGTCGCATGACGATAGATGCAGCACGAGCCGGAAAACATGTGCTGTGTGAAAAGCCTTTGGCACTGACCCTGCAAGAGGCAGACGATATGATCGCGGCTTGCCAGGACAATGGTGTGTTTCTTGGCACTGCGTATCCTTGCCGTTTCTCTCCTGTAATGTGGGACATGAAGAAGGCGATCGACGCAGGTGAGGTCGGCGATATTCTGTATATGAGTGCTACTAACCATCTGGGTGCCTCGCCTCCGAACAGACGACCCGATGATTGGTTTATCGATCCGACGCGCTCAGGTGGTGGCTGTATTCGAGATCACATTGTACATGATCTTGACCTGTGCAGGTGGTATTCGGGACGTGAGCCTGTGGAAGTTTATGCTGAAGCGGGTCATTTGGCCGTTCCGAATTTGCCTGTGGAGGACACTGGCATTCTGCTCGTGACCTTTGAGGGTGGATTGATCGGTTCGATCGACCCAAGTTGGAATAGGCCGCGTACTTGGACACGTTGGGGTGACGTGACGGTACGTGTATTGGGTACGCGAGGTTCGATCGAGGGGGACCTTACGGCTCAGGTCATCTCCCGAACGATCGAAACGCTCCGTTGGCTACCCTACGACGAGGACATGAACACCTGGCTGCTACGTGACTTCGCCACGTCGGTCCTGGATGGTCGGCCCCCTCTGGCAACGGGTGTGGATGGTCGAGCGGGTGTGGCGGTTACGCTCGCAGCCTATGAATCGATCCGCACTCATCTGCCGGTTAGGGTGGGATGAGTCGTACAGAGCTAGCAATAGACAAGGAGCAACATGGCAGATCTTCAGCGGTTCAAAGGAGTCGTCCGAAACATCACGCTCAGCAAGCCCGACATGAAGAAGCTACTCGACATGCCGCTAGACGAGATCGATGCATGGAGCCCGGTCCGGGTGTCGATCTTTGACAACTGGAGAGCGGTCATGGAGACCATGGCAAACACCATGGTTGACAAGATCAGAGAAAACAACGAGCAAGGCAAGGTTACGACGTTTATCCTGCCCGTCGGCCCGGTTGAGCAGTACCCAATTGCTGCGGAGATTTCGAACCGTGAAGGGATAAGCTGGAAAAACGTGTGGACGTTCAATATGGATGAGTATCTGGACTGGGAAGGACGTCCTATTCCTGAGGACCATCCGATGAGCTTTCACGGTTCCATGCAGAGGAATCTCTTCGACCGGCTAGATCCTGCCCTCCGGCTTCCAGAAGGACAGAGGTGGTTCCCTGATCCGTTTGCGCCTGATGCGATCGATGACAAGATCGTCGAGGTTACTAAAGGCGAAGGCGTCGACATTTGCTTCGGGGGGATAGGCGAGCACGGACATATCGCCTTTGATGAGGCGGCGGATCTGATGACTCACTACTTCCACCTTACCCCTGAGGAGTTCAAGAACTCACGGAGCAGAGTTCTTCCGCACCTTAACCCCGAGACACTTTCTCGAGCATTCCGGAACGAGCTCTATACACTGTGTCCTCCAGGGGCGGTGACTATTGGTATGAAGTCGATACTCGGTGCCAAGTCCATTCAGTTGGCCACTGCGGGCGTCATTCTGAAAATCGCTGCGATGCATCCTCCGACGATGGACTTTCCAGTCACGTTTATCCAGGAACATGAAGACGCAAAGAACACAGTGAGACTATTGGCATCGAGAAAAGCGTGGGGGGAGTAGGCTGCCCGGAAGTCGGCATTTTGTCGTTTGGTCCGAGCGCAGTGAAATGGCTCGCGTTCGGTGCGACAGCCAAGCTGACGCGCAGCCTGCTGGGCGGCGGGTGCCCACACCCGCCGCAAACCCGGAACCGCCTGAACGCGGCGCTCCAGCGAAGCCCTCGATGGCTCAGCCTCCGACATACCGCGCGTACAGGGTCCGCGCCTCGGCCTCGTCCGTCGTGCCTTTGATGATCGCCCGTCCCGTGGGAAAGATGACGATCTCACGCTCCTGCACTTGCAGGGTCATCAGGTAACTGTTGTAGTCGACGGGACCCACGGTGGACAGCCGGCGCTGCAGGTCCGAGAGCGATATCTCCTGTTCGTCAGGCGGGACGGTCTAGACGCTATTGCGCCCACACGGGACCGTCGTCCAGGCGGTACGCTCACTGTCCAGAGAGCGCCGTAGCATAGTCCGCGCCCAGCGCCACGGCGGCTATGCCCGCCTGCATTGCCACGGACGCACCGGCGCGGTGCTGGAGGCCATCGCCGAGATGAACCCCGACGGTTTGGATCCCATCGAACCGCCGCCGCAGGGCGATGTGCAGCTGGGGGATGTGCGCCGGCGCTATGGGGATCGCATGGTGCTGTTCGGCAACCTGGAGGTGAGCGAGATTGAGCAACTGCCCACCCCGCAGTTCCGCGATCGCGTGCGCCGGGCCATCGACGAGGGCACGTGCGGCAGTGGCCGCGGCTTTGTGCTCATGCCGTCATCCTGCCCCTACGGCCGCCAGCTTGATCCGCTGACCCTGCGCAACTATGAGGCCATAGTCGAGCTTGTCTTGACGGGATAGACGGCCAAATCCCGGCAGCGCTCCCACACCATCTTCACAGATTCCCGACATGCCCCGGTTACAGTAGCCCTGTAACCGCCAATTGCATTGAAGGACTTAAAGATGGCAAAGACAAAAACGCGAATCAACGCGACCGCACGCAATCTCTACCTGGACCTCGCCCTGACCGGCGGCTTTCTGCTGACCCTGAAACCGTTTCTCACTGGCATCGCCCTGCATGAATGGCTCGGCCTCGCCGTAGGAGGCGGGCTCATAGCCCACGCCCTGCTGCACCGCAAGTGGATCGTAGCGATCACCCGTCGCATCGGCTGCAAGCTGCCCTGGCGCACCCGCGCCTGTTACCTGCTGGACGCCCTGCTGCTCATCGCCTTTGGCCTGCTGATCATCACAGGTCTGCTCATCTCGCAGGCCGTTCTCCCGACCTTTGACATCCTCATGACGCCCAGCCTGCTGCTGGCGCAGGTACACAATATCGCCGCGTGGACCGCCCTGGGGGCGCTGGCGCTCAAGCTGGGCCTGCACACAGAGTGGATCGTGAACGCCGTACGCTGTCACATCCTCAAGAGGCAGGCCGTGCGCCCCCGCGGCGCAGTACACTGCCCCGAGGGAGCGTCCGGCGTAAGGGCCGCCCTCTACAGCCGTCGGCAGTTCCTCAGCGCGTGCGGACTGGGGCTGGGCTCCGCCGCGATGCTTGCCCTTTGGCGCCACTGGGATGTGGCGCTACCGCACTCCGACACGTCGACGACCCTGGCTTTGAGCCCGGTTCCGGCCAGTCAGACTGCCGGCTCGCCCACCGCAGTCGCCGAGCCCACTCCCGATGCCGCTGTCTTGGGTGCATCGCCCACGGCGCAGCCCTCCGCCATAGAGAGCCCGACAGCCGACGCAACGCAGGGGAGGCGGGGCCGCGGTCGCGGTCGGACCGATCAGGCGGCACCGGTCGAGGATCTGGACGCCGCAACGCCGGTTGAGCCCGCCGAACTCGCTGCGCCCACACAGGCGACGCCGACCGCAAACAGTACCGCAGAGAGCGCGACTGCGACCACAGCCACGCCTGCAGCCACATCTGCGGTGACGATCGAGCCACTACCAACCGCAACGCCCGCGGTCGTGATCACCACAGCGCACTGCCCCTACGGCCTGGTCAACGACCCTTACCCGGGCAAATGCCGCCGCTATGTGGATGCCAACGGCAACGGCTATTGTGATCTTTCGGAGCATGCATAGGCTGGCACCAGAGGCAAACGGCGGCGGCTCCGTCGACGTTTAGCGTCGGCGGAGCCGCCGTGTTTCCAGGCGTTGGCCTCAGGAGGATGCACCCTCGATCTTGCGCCAGTGCGGCACATAGATCGGCGCCGCGATGGCCAGCAGCGCCACGTTGTGCACCAGTTCCAGCACGGCATTGCGCTGGCTCCAGCGCTGCTGCACGACGATTTCGGCCTCGAGCGTGCCCTTTTCCACATCCAGCTCGGTGGCCACGCGCACTGGCTCGGGGTAGAGCAGCGACACCAGGCCCCGCACCGTGCCCACCGCGCCAACGATAACGATCACCAGGGTGATCAAACAGACGAGATAGAGATAAGTGTTGCGAACGGTCCAATCAGGTTTCATGGCGCTCCTTGAGCGAGAGAGTCGCGCCTACAGCCCTCGGACGTTCCGTCCACGCATCCGGCCGAGGGCTGCGCACAGCCGGCAGCCTGCGCATCCGTGCTCGATCACTGTTCCACCCTGCCCCAGTGGTAGCGATACAGGGGGCCAGCCACAAGCACCAGGGCCAGGTTGCCGACCAATCCCAGCACCGCGGAGCGTGTGGCCCACTGCCGCTGCATCTCCTGCTCCGCAGCAAACTGCTCGGGGTCATAGCCCAGCTCCGCGGGCGCGACAGCCGTGACTATGGGCGCCTCGGCGACGGGTTGCGGGTAGAGCAACTCGGCCACATTGCGCACCAGGCCGGCGGTGCCAAAGATGAGCATGATCAACGTCACCAGACAGACCAGATACAGATAGATACTTTGGATGTCCCAACGATCTTGCATGTCAGCCTCCCGGGTCGAGCAGAGCACTGGTGGTCTGATGACTTGTCACGAAAGATGACATGCTTCCAGTATAACACCCCCCGCGGCGGAATTCAATACAATATCACTCAAGTTTTACGGAATCCATGGCGCCTGGCCGCAATCCTCCGGCACACCGTCCCCCGCTGTGGTATACTGCCCCCATAATGAAACCAATGCCCGGAGCAGGAGATGTGGTACACAGACCTCGCCGAAGCAGGACGTCTTCCGGACTGGCTCATTCGCGGCGCGCTGCACCTGTCGCTGGGCTATACAGCCCGCAACCTGGACCGGCAACCCATCGAGGCGCGCGATGCCGAGCGTCGTTCGCTGCTGGCCCGGCTCCGCAGCGTGCCCATCGCCATCGACACCGCCGACCCCAACGCGCAGCACTGTGAGGTGCCCGGCGCCCTTTACGCCACCATCCAAGGGGTCACGACACTGGCGGCCGCGGAGGAGACGATGCTGGCCCTCACCTGCGACCGCGCCGACCTGCAGGATGGTCAGGACATCCTGGAGCTAGACTGCCGCCGGGGCTCGCTCACCCTATGGATGGCCGAGCACTACCCGCACAGTACCATCACAGCCATGTCTAGCTCGCGCACCCAGCGAGAATACATCCAGGCCCAAGCCGCCGCGCGGGGCCTGGACAATGTCACCGCCCTCACCGCGGACATGGTCACCTTTGGCGCCGACGACAGTCACGACGGCCGTTACGACCGCGTGGCCTCGGTGGAGATGGACGAGCACATGAAGAACTATGCGCGGCTGATGGCGCGGACCTTGATCAGCGGCGGCACCATGCCCGATGCGTGACTGCTGCTGCATTTCCAGCGCGACCTGGTGCTGACCGAGCAGTGGCTCGTCGAGGCCGCCACTATGCCCGCACGCTGCGTGCGTGGCTCGACCGGCTTGATACGCAGCGCCTGGCTGTGGAGCGCATCATGGCCGAGACCTACGGCCAGGACCACGTGCGGCTGCGTGGGACAGTGGCGCCTGTTCCTCATCGCCTGCGAGGAGACCTTTGCCCTGCGGCGCGGCCGCGAGTATCTTTGCTGCCACAATCTCTTTGACCGGCGCGACTCGGCGCTGGGCGACCACCCTGCGATGGAGTAAGCAATCCTTATGTCAACGCTCTCTCTGGCCCTCGCTGGCGGCTTGCCCATCCTCACCATACTGCTGCTCATGGCCTGGCTGCGCTGGCCCGCCGCCCGCGCGATGGCCTGCGGCTGGCTCGTCGCATCCGCGCTGGGCGTGTTGCTGTGGCGCATGCCACCGCTCTGGTGGGCGGCCTCTGCCCTCTATGGCGCGCTGCAGGCGCTGGATATCGTCCTGATCGTCTTTGGCGCGATATTGTTGATGAACCACCTGCGCGCCAGCGGCGCCATCGGCGCCATCCGTCAGCACCTTGGCCACCTGGTGCAGGATGCGCGCATCCAGCTCCTGCTGATCGGCCTCGGCTTTATGACGCTGATCGAAGGGGTGGCCGGATTCGGCACCCCCGGCGCGCTCGGGGCGCCGCTGCTGACCGGGCTCGGGTTTCCTCCGCTCGCCGCGGCCGCCTTTGGGCTGTTGTTCAACGGATCGAATCCCCCGCTGGGGGCCGCTGGCGTGCCCGTCAACGGCGGGATCGGCTCTGTGATGGACGAGGGCGTGCTGCAGGGTGCCATGGAGCCCGCGGCATTCCTGCGGGGCGTCGCCGGTTGGACGGGCGTGTTCACCGGAAGCACGCTGGCCATCATGGGGGCGCTGGGGGTGTTCCTGTTGCTCCTCTGGTTCGGTCGCCCCGATGAGCGCACCCTGCGGGGCGCCTGGCGGGGCACCCGGCCGGCCCTGCCCTTTGCCCTCACGCTGGGCGTCCTGGCGGGGACAGCCCAGTTCCTGGTGGGCTGGTTCGTCGGGCCGGAGCTACCCACCGCCGTGGCGGGCCTGGTGGCGCTGGGGACCGGCTTGATGCTGGTGCAACGCCGCTGGCTGCTGCCCCGCGAGATCTGGCAGCTGCCCGAGACGGAACCAGATCCGGGCGAGATCGAGAGTCCGGACGAAGCGAGCACCATGCCCGTATGGCTGGCCTGGACGCCCTACATCGTGGTGGTGGTGCTGCTGTTCGTCACGCGCATGCCAGGACTGGGGGTACGGGAGCTGCTCCAGCAGGTGACCGTCCGCTGGGGGCGCGTGCTCGGGCAGGAGATCACCTACACGCTGCGCCCGCTGTACATTCCCGGCGTGATCCCGTTTATCCCTGTGGCCCTGCTCACGGCATTGATCCACCGCATGCCCTCTGAAGAGGTGGCCCGCGCCTGGCGGCAGACCGCGCACCAGACGCTGCGCATCGCCGCCACGCTGCTGGTGGCCGTTTCAATGGCACAGATCATGATCCGTTCGGCAACGAACCCGGTCGGCTATGCCGGCATGATGCAGTCGCTGGGGGTAGCCCTGGCGCGGGTGGCTGGCCCGCTCTACCCGGTGGCAGCCCCCTGGCTGGGCGCCCTGGGCGCCTTTATGACCGGCAGCAGCACCTCGTCCAACATCCTGTTCAGCGTTGTTCAACACGACGCCGCCGCGAGCCTGGGATTGCCGCGCACCCTGATGGTGGCGCTGCAGAATGCCGGGGGCGGCCTGGGCAACATGATCTCTGTGCTGAACATCGCCGCCGTGTGCGGCGTGCTGGGCCTGCAGCGCGCCGAGGGCGGGCTGCTACGGCGCTTGCTGGTCCCTACCGCCATTCTGGCAACGCTGGTCGGCCTCGGGGGCCTGCTCCTGGCGCCGCTACTCGCCAGCATATACTAGCAGTCATCCATGGCCTGCCCCCCGCCGCCTCTTTCGTGCCCGCGTTTTTTGGCGGCGGATGTCTGCGATGCTATAGTCAACTCGTGGCGACGGCGCCCGAGGGTCACAGACCCATGATCGTTCAGCAGGACCTCCACCGCTCTGGCGTGCGCCCATCGCACGCCGCACGTGCCCGGCGGAGGTCTTTTCCCACCGCAAGGGATCGCCTCAGCACGGTAATCGCGCACGATTCCTAACCCACCCAACAGGAGTACGCATGGCCATAGACGCAACACAGGTACAGCAGGCAGGAGAGCGCGTACGAGAGAATGTCGGACGCGTGGTCGTGGGGATGCTGGACACCATCGACATGATGCTCGTGGCGCTCCTGTGCGAGGGGCACGTGCTGCTGGAGGATGTGCCCGGCATCGGCAAGACGACGCTGGCCAAGGCCCTCGCCAAAAGCCTGGGGTGCACCTTTAGCCGCGTGCAGTTCACCGCCGATCTGCTGCCATCGGACATCACGGGCGTGAGCGTGTACAACCAGCGCACGCAGGAATTCGAGTTCCGCCCGGGCCCCGTATTCGCCCAGGTCGTGCTGGCGGACGAGATCAACCGCGCCGGTCCCCGCACCCAGAGCGCGCTACTCGAGGCGATGCAGGAGCGCCAGGTGAGCGCCGACGGCCGCACGCGCCCGCTGGAGCGGCCCTTTATTGTGCTGGCCACGCAGAACCCCATCGAGCTGGAGGGCACCTTTCCACTCCCCGAGGCGCAACTGGACCGCTTTTTGCTGCGTCTGAAACTTGGCTATCCCGGCCGCGAAGGCGAGCGCGCCATCCTGAGGCGGTTCCGCTCGGAGGACCCCATGGAGGCGCTGGAGCCGGTGCTCTCCGCCAGCCAGGTCCTGGAACTGGCCCAGGCCTGCCGGGAAGTCTATGTCCATCCGATCCTCGAGGACTATATCATCAGCCTGGTTGAGGCCACCCGCAAGAGCGATGATCTCGCCCTGGGCGCCAGCCCGCGAGCCACGCTGGCCCTCTACCATTGCAGCCAGGCGCTAGCAGCCCTGCGCGGCCGTGAGTACATCATCCCCGACGACGTCCAGACGCTGGCAGAGCCTGTGCTGGCGCATCGCCTGATACCCAGCGCCCGCCAGCGACTGTACGGGCAGGCGGTCCACAGCATTCTTGTCAGTCTCCTGGCCACCGTGCCTGTGCCGGTGGAAGAGCGCTGGTCTCAAGACGCCACGTGGAGCGTTGCAGGGTGAAAGGTGCCGCCTGGTGGGCGTTTCTTGTGGTCCTGTTCATCCTGGCCACGATCACCGACCGGGATATGCTCGCCATGCTCGTGCTCATCCTGGCGCTCACAACGCTCGTCTCGGCCTGGTGGGGCCGCAATACCCTGAACCGGGTCAGCTACCGCAGGATCCCGGGCAAGACGAATCTGCGCTATGGCGAGGAGACCAGTCTGGCCATCGAGATCACCAACGCCAAGCTGCTGCCGCTTGCCTGGCTGCGGGCGCTGGACATCTTTCCGCTTGGCCTGACGATCAAGACCACCGAAATCCAGCTCACGCAGGCCAGAGACACGGGCCTGCTGGTCACACTGGTGTCGTTACGCTGGTACGAGCGCGTACGCCACAACCACCAGATCGCGGGCACGCGCCGCGGACGCTATGTCATTGGCCCGGTGGAGCTGTCCTCAGCGGACATCTTTGGGTTCAACCGGAGCTATCGTAAAGAGAGCGATACCGATGTGATCACCGTCTTCCCCAGGATCGTCCCCGTGGAGGAGTTGGCCTATCCGGCTGGCCGCCCCATGGGCGAATGGCGGGGGCGCCGGCGGATCATCGAGGACCCGCTGCGCTTTTCGGCGGTGCGCGAGTACCGCTGGGGCGACAACCCGCGCTACATCCACTGGCGGGCCTCCGCGCGCACCGGTGAGTTGCAGGTCAAGACCTTTGAGCCCAGCGAGACGGTCTCCATCATGCTCGTTGTGGACGTCCAGACCTCCGATGAGGCCTACGCCTACATCCCCGACTGGCTGGAACTGGTGATCTCCGCGGCGGCTTCCATCGCGGTAGACGCGCTGGAGGAGCGGCACATGGTGGGGCTCTATGTCAACTCCATCGGGTCGCGCGGCGAGCGCTGGCTGGCGGTCTCACCCGGAAGGCATGAGCGCCAGGCCGCCGACCTGTTGAGCACGCTGGCAGCAGCCGAGCCCTTTCGCGGGGCCCCGTTCACCGACATGATCCGCGCCATGCGGATCAACCTGCCCTATGGCGCGACTATCGTGGCGATCACCGCCAGCCCAACCGACGAGGTTTACGAGGCGCTGAGCCTGATCCAGGAAGCGGGGCACCCGGTGTCGCTTCTCACGGTGGGTGACATGCCGCCACTGGTACCCGACCGGCTGCAGAGCCATCATCTGGGAGGTAGCGATGCCTGGCACCGCCTCGAGGCTCTCTGAGCGCCTGCGGGATGCGCTGGTCCCGCTGCTCTGGTGTCTCATGCATACCGTCTGGCTTTCCGCGCTCATGCGCGCTATCTACGCCGCGCCTTTTGTCTACCCGCAGGGCATAAGCTTTCCACTGTGGCTGGTGCCCCTGTTGCTTCTGGGGGGCGCGTGGCTTGAGACCCGCATCGGCTACCTGGAGCGCGGCTGGCTGGTAGGCGCCGCAGTGGGGCTGGGGCTCGTCATCGCGGTGATGTTCCTCCTGCCCGTGCCCGAAGGCGCCGCCGAAGCCGCCACGCGCTGGCAACTCATCTATCGCTTTACAGAGGGCATCCCTGCCCTGCTTATCGCAGGCATCACCGCCGGCATCCTGTGGGCCTCAGGCCTGTCCGCTGACTGGTCGGATCAGTCCGGTCTATGGCGGGGCTTTCTGGCGGGCATTGTCGTGCTCTCGATTCTGATTGTGCTGCCATCAAGCGCCTCCGGCCAGGAGAGCGGGCAACTGGGCGGCACGATGGCGCTCTTTGTCTTTTGCGGTCTGCTGCTGCTGGCCCTTCAGGCACTCAGTTCTACGTTGGCCGCGGGCCGCAGCGAGGGATACGGCCTCAGCGTCGAGCGGTATTGGCTCGCATCCCTCGGCCTTGTCACCCTGGCCATCCTCGGCGCAGGCGCGCTATTTGGCCTGCTTCTGACACCGGACGCGGTTGGTACTATCGCCGCCACGGTCTGGCCTGTCATCCGCATCATCCTGACACCGTTTCTGTGGGTGTTGCAGTGGGTAGGTTTTGTCCTCCTCTGGCTGCTAAGCATGATGCTGAACCGGCTCCAACTCGCAGGCGGCGAAGGCGAACAGATGGAGCAACCGCGCGTACCCACCGATCTCTCGCAGCAACTGGCCAGCATCGAGGAGGGCGTCAGCCCTGGCGTCAACCTGCCGCCCAACCTGGCTCGCATCGCACTGATCGTCGTTGTTGCCGGCACACTGTTGCTCGTCTTTTACCTGGTCTGGCGGCACCGCGGCCGTCGGCGACGCAAGGCGCTGGACATCGAGGAACGCGATTCGATTATGTCACGCGAGATGTTCCTGGATCAGATCAGCGATTGGCTCGGCAGTCTGCGTCCCCGCCGCAAAGACGACTACGATCAGGCGCTGGATGCGGCCGACCCGCGTCAGGCGGTCCGGCTGCTCTACCGCCGGCTGCTGCAGGCCGCCCGCAAGCTGGGCAGGCCCCGCGCCCGCGGCCAGACACCGGACGGTTTTGCGCGCATGCTTTCCTCACTGGTGCCCGCAGAACACGAGGATATTCAACTGGTGACACAGCGCTATGTCGTTGTGCGCTATGGGGATCGAGAGCCGACGCCGGAGCAGGTGCAGGAAGCCCGTGACGCGGTGGACCGCGTCGAACGTGCCTTGCGTGACCACCAGTAAGGAGCGCCAGGCGATGCCTCAACCAACGAGAGAGCGCCTCTTGCTAAAGGATGGGCACGGGGGTTTTGCAGAGAGACAACTGCGGATCGTGATCGAGGCCGCGGAGTGGCTGGACCCCGGGCGCGTCAGGGACTATTTGACGATCAGACAGCTGGTGGCGAGAAGAGACCCCGCTGAGCGTATGCCGCTCGAGCTGCAGTTCATGCGGTACTATGGCTTGGAGATGCCGCAGGCTGGCGAGGACTTTCGGCGACGGTTATTCGATACGCTGTACACTCTCACGGGGCCGGTCACCCCCGCGACTTATCGCTCGCTGCTGGACGGACTGGCGCGCATAGCTCATTCCCAGGACCCCGGCGGACCACTGCCCGTCTCACTGGTCTCGCTCATCGTGTCGCTGTGCGACGAGGGCGCTCCCATCTACGACCGGCACGTAAGCCACTTTTTCGGACTCTTCGTGCCCGCAAGAGGCGACAGGGACTATCGCATCGCGCTGTACCTGGACCACCTGGAGCGCATCAACCACACCTATATGGGTTGGGCCACCAATCCCGCATTTTGCCGCACCACAGCCCAGCTGTGCGAGCGGATTCCCGGCCTCGCGACGTGTCACCCCGTGCGGGTGTGCCACATGCTGATTGAGGCAGCCGTGCGGAGGTGGGTGCAGGGGACCTGAGCCACCGCATTGCCGCGCCGCCGTTGCCGCACAACATGGACGGTATCGTCGCCCCTGCCGCAAGGCTAGACCACAGACTGTTCCTGGGAGAACGCAGGGATGCCCACAGCGCTATCGGTCCGGCAAGCCAGTGAGGCTGACATAGCTGATCTTTGTTCCCTGGATCACATCGCTGCGCTCGATCCCGGCCGGCGCGAGTTCATTGTGCGGGCTGTGAACGAGGGCCACTGCGTCATCTGCGAGAGGGAGGACAGCCTGTGGGCTATGCCGTGCTCGAGTACACCTTCTTTGCGCTCGGGTTCGTCAGCATACTGTACGTGCATGCCGACCACCGGCGCCGGGGCGTCGGCGCGGCGCTGATGCACGCTCTCGAGGCGCGCTGCAGCACCGCCAGGCTCTTTACCTCGACAAGCCTATCAAACCTGCCGATGCAGAGGTTGCTCAGTCGTCTGGGCCATGTCCTCGCCGGCGTGGTACACCACCTGGACGCAGACGATCCCGAGCTGTTCTATGTGCGCTACCTGGAGCCGGATGCCACAGACAACGGCGACGAGCCGGGCTGACAGACCAGGCGCCGCCCGCCCATCCATCGTTCCGTCAGTGACGTTACCATACCTGGCACAGCAGGTGAATGTCCTCCGGTTCCTCGGCGTACAGGTCGGGATCGGGCTGCGGGTTCAGCCGACAGTCGTGTGACAGGTAAAAGCGCACGGTATGCTCCGAAGGTGTCGCCGAAACATACAGGTCACGGGCGCCGCGGCGACACGCCTCGGCCCGGGCCACCTCGAACAGGCGACCGCCCACCCGCTGGTCACGATAGTCGCGGCTGACGTGGAGTAACCGCAGTTGAAGCTGGTCTCCCTGCGGCCCCAGGGGGACATTATCCAGCACGACAACGCCCACGATGCGATCGACGTCCCAGGCGCTCACGACCAAGGCGCCGCGCGCCTGGCGCTCCCGTAGATCCTCGGTCATGCGCTGCAGCTCTTCGGGCGACTGGAACCAGCCCTGCACGTCATGCCGCTCAGGGTGCAGCACGAGCGCACCATCCTCCACGTAATACACGCCCTCGATCAACTCGCGGCGGTCGATCTCCAGCCAGCGCGCGAGCTCTTCGGACGGCAGCGGGCGCAGTCGCACGCCGGTCCTGTCCGCGGCGTGCCCTGGCAGCGGATCGCCGCCGCGGGCCAGGTACTCGTCGCGCAGCAGGCCGTAGATATAGTCACCGCTCATCGGATGGTTCCCCGAGCGATGGTTGGCCCGCAGATGCGCCTCACGCACAAACCCACAACGTTCGGCTACCAACGCGCTGCGGAGGTTGGTGTCGTCACAATAAATCGCGGCGCGCGTGCCCTGCATGGGGCCAAAGATGAGCCGCAGCGCCCCCTGAACCCCTTCGGTCACATAACCCTGGCCGACATGGTTCACATCGCAGATATACCCCACCACAAAGCTGCCGATCTCCCAGTTCTGCGGACCGATGTATACCTGCGCGACGAACTCGCCGCTGGTACGCAGGAACGCCCCCAGGAAGAAAGCGCTCCTCGCGATCCACTCGGCGGCGAACTGCCGCACGGCAATCTCGCCGTCCTCTGGCGTGCGGATGGACATCATAGCGTTGCCAGACTCGTAGCGTGACAGGTGCTCGCGATTGCGCAGGCTCGCGGCACAGTACCAGTCACCATCGCCGGCGGCATAGGGCCGCAGTAACAACCGGTCGGTCTCCAGGCTCGCAGGCAGATCCAGCAACATCCGGTGCATTGCTCCCCCATCTGTCAAGAGTCGTGCCGGCATCATCATGCCCCTGCCGCCAGCATCCGTCAACAGCGCGCCAGGACATGATCTTGACACGCGTAGCGCGCTGCCGCAATATGCCCCCTATCAACCGCCAAAGGAGGCCCTCTCATGCGCGTACTGGTGATCTGTGACGACTATTATCATCCCGCCAGCGTCGTTCACGCGGGCTTGGACCTGCTGCAGGGTTACGAACTGGACTATATTGAGGACGCTGGCGACTGGTCCCCGGAAAAGATGGCGGAATACCCCGTGGTACTATTCGCCAAGTCAAACAATATTACCGCACAGAACCGCGATCCCTGGGTCACGCCCGAGGCGCAGCAGGCCTTTGTAGACTATGTCCGCTCCGGCCGGGGGCTGCTGGCCGTGCACTCGGGAACGGTCTACAAGGACATGGAAACGATGCGCGCCCTGCTGGGCGGTGTGTTTGACTTTCATCCCAGGCAGTACCCGGTGACGGTCAAGCCCGTCGCAGGCCATCCACTCACGGAAGGGGTCGCGCCCTTTACGGTCACCGACGAGCATTACCACATGATCATGGGCGATCCTGAGGCTGAAGTCTTTGCCACGACCGTCTCGGAGCACAGCGAGCAGCCGGGCGGGTGGACCCGCACGGAGGGCGGCGGGCGCGTTTGCGTGCTCACGCCCGGGCACACTGTGGAGGCATTCACCCACCCCTCATTCCTGCGCCTGGTGACCAACTGTCTCGCCTGGTGCGCCGGAGCCTAGCGGCCGGCGTTGGGATTGCGCTCTCAGTTATATGGAGCAGTACATGGATCAAGTAGCCTTTGTGACGGGCGCAGATCGCGGCCTGGGCCTCGCCCTGTCGGCGGGCCTCTTGCAGGCCGGCTGGCGTGTGTTTGCCGGGCGCTACCTGGCCGACTGGCCTGAACTGGACCGGCTGAAGGAGCAGTACGCCGACGCATTGGAGCTGGTCCCTCTGGACGTCAGCGACACGGTGTCGGTGCGCGTGGCCGGCACAGAGGTCGCCCGGCAGACAGACCATATCGATTTGCTGATTAGCAACGCCGGCATCGGCGGCGGCGGCGATATCGAATCCGGGTTGGACTATGCCGCCATCGAAAAGACCTATGATACCAACACCCTGGGCTTGCTGCGTCTGGTGGAGGCCCTTCTCCCCCTCCTGGATCGCGGCGCACTCAAGCGCATCGCGGTGGTATCGTCCGAAGCGGGTTGCATCACGCTGGCACATCGCGACAGCGGCTATGGCTACGGCATGAGCAAGGCGGCGCTCAACATGGTGACCAAACTGCTCTTTAACGACCTGCACCCGCAGGGGTACACATTCCGGCTCTACCATCCCGGCTGGATGAACGGCTACATGTCGGGCAAGAAGGGAACCCGTGGCGATATGGAGCCTGAGGAGGCCGCGATCCCTGCCCTGTCGTACTTTCTCAGTGACCGCGAGGACGAGGGCCGGCTGGTGTTGATCGACTATATGGGAAGCGAGTGGCCTTTCTGATGGACATGAACAAAGCCCCAAACCCGATCGCATTCGTGACCGGCGCCGACCGCGGGCTGGGTCACGCGCTGACCGCATCTCTCCTGGCCAAGGGCTGGCGCGTTTTCGCCGGCCAGTACATGCCCGAGTGGCCTCAGCTCAGCGAGCTCGCCGCCACCTATGGCAGGCGGCTCGCCATCGTGCCGCTGGATGTCACCTCGGACGCATCGGTGCGCGCTGCGGCGGAGCAAGTCGCCGCCAGCGCCGATCACCTGGACTTGCTGATCAATAGCGCGGGCGTGCTCTCGACGGCAGACCAGCGGGGGATCCGCGAGGAGCAGGACTATGAGGAGATGCATCGCCTGTTCCGGGTGAACACACTGGGCCCGCTACGCGTGGTGGAGGCTTTCCTCCCCCTGCTGGAGGCGGGCACCCTCAAACGCCTCTGTTTCATCTCGTCGGAGGCAGGGAGCATCAATCGGGCTGAGCGCAAGTCGTGGTTCGGGTACTGCGCATCCAAGACCGCGCTGAATATGGGGGTACGCCTGCTGTTCAACCGGCTACGGCCCCGAGGGTACACCTTCCGGCTCTATCACCCGGGATGGATGCGGACCTATATGAGCGGCGACAAGAACACTGCGGCGGATCTCGAACCGGAGCAGGCTGCGGTGCCCGCGCTGGCGTACTTTCTGCGCGATCGGGGACACGACCCGCACCTGGCCCCGCGCAACGACGAGGACCGGCTGGTGCTGCGCGACAATCGCGGGGTGGAGTGGCCCTTTTAACCGCGCGAGGATCTAGTACCGAAATGCAACAGGAGGGGTGTTGACCCCTCCTGGTCTCGTTCACCAGGCACTGGTGCGCCTGTCAGCAGCATGAGGCCGCAGACGGTGCTCCCGGCTTGATCGCCTGAATCGTTGCCGAAAGGACATAGTCCTCCGCGCGCGAGCCAGGCGCCCAGGTGGCGATCAAGGCGCGGCTGCTCTCCCTGGGCTCAATACGGATTTCGACAAAACCCGCCTCGGCGAGAAGCGCGTGCCACTCGCCCACTGTGCTGGCCCCGGCGATGCAGCAGGACCACAACGCCAGGTCCTGACGCGCCTGCTCCGGCAGCGTCGCCGTGGCAACTGTGTCGGCGATCGCCAACCGCCCACCGGGCCGAAGGACACGATAGGCCTCGCGCATCACCGCGGGTTTGTCGGGCGACAGATTGACCACGCAGTTGGACATGATCAGGTCGACGGACGCGTCCGCCACCGGCAGGTGCTCGATCTCTCCGAGACGAAACTCCACCCAGGGAAGGTCTGCCTCTTGCGCATTAGCGCGCGCCCTGGCCACCATATCGGGCGTCATATCCACGCCGATCACGTGCCCGTCTGGCCCCACCTGCCTGGCGGCCAGAAAGCAGTCCAAGCCCGCACCGCTGCCGAGATCCAGCACAGTCTCGCCAGGCTGCAGAGAGGCAATGGCGAGCGGGTTGCCGCACCCCAGGCCTAGATTTGCCCCCTCCGGCACGGCGCCGGTGTCCGCCTGTGCGTAGCCCAGTGTCATGGCATGCTCGCTCAAGTCAGTCGCCGGGCCGCAGCAGCCTGGGCCACAACCGCTCTGCGCCGGTACACCCGAACCGCAGCACGAACTGGATGTGCGCACCAGAGAGCCATAGTGCTGCCTGACCTGCGCTCGCATGCGCTCCGCTCGCTGCTGATGCTCTACCCCTGTTGGCATAGTCTCTCCTCGTCCGGGACTTTAGTTCAACGTTACTTGAAGTATAGCAATGCGATGCCGCGTGTCAAGAACGCGCGGCGCCGCAGGCTAACCTTGTTGCGGCGCCTCGGCCTTGCGGCACCTCGCGTTGCAGAGCCACAGCACCGAAATTCTTGACTGCTTCAATAAAGTAAGGTATCATCAATTGTGAGGTGAGGTTATGTTGATTCATCTGCGCCAGACTATAGATCGGTTCATTGCCTGGTTGCGCGGGCGCTCTGCCGCCAAGCCCACGCCGGTATATCTGAACCACCGGGGTGAGAAACCCTACTATCAGAAACTGACCTGTGAGCATCAGGCGCGGTCCAGCACAGGGCCAATGGCTCGGCACAGCCGCTCGCGACGCTGAGCCGGTTTTTCCGGCCACCGCTTCCGATGCTTACCGAGACCGGTGGTCCGTCACGGTACCTGGTGGCACCAGTGGCACGCCGCAAAGTGATCGCATGCTGGGCGGCCGGGGATGGAGGCCATCACGTCTCATAATGACAAGGAGTGTGCACATGACCCGTAAAGGGCACAGCGTAGAATACTCGACTCTGTTCCTGCTCGTATTGGTTGCAGCCCTGGCGCTCGCCGGATGCAATGCGGCAGCCATGCCCGATGACGGCCCAGAGCCCGCGATCAGCGAAGACGCCTCGCGCAGCGTGGTCCGGCGCGTGGTCGCGGTGACGCAGGAGACACCCTCGGGCGCCGCCTTTAGTGTCACGGCCACGCAGGATGAGGTAACTTCGTTTCTGGCACTGGGCGCGGACGTGCTGGCCTATTACCAGGCCGCTTATGCAGCGGGTGAGACCCCCGAGCCAAAGCAGATACCGGGTATCGACGATTATATGAGCGACGCAGAGTGGCAGGCCACCATGGATGAACTCAACCGGAACGCACGAGGCGCGGCCAGGCTCTTGCTCGAGGTGCGCAGCAACATCCAGGATCCGCGTGTCTATCTCAAGGACGATGGCAGCCTGGTCCTCAGGGGTTATGCCGCTGTGGCCGGCACGCTGACGCCGCTTCGACTGGTGCTGGCACCCGAGCCTAGCGCAGAGGGCTATGCAGTCCGTTTCGTGGAAGGGCAGCTTGGCACCGTCGCGGCGCCAGAGTGGCTCTCGGGACTGATCAAGCAGGCCCTGGATGAGGGCATGCAACTGGCCAACCAGAGCGTCGTGATCACCGACGTTGCCATCAGCGATGGCGACATTACGGTGAGCGGTACTGCGAGGTAGCGAGCCGTTCGTTCTCAGTCTGCCCCGTCACTGACGGACGTGACTATTCATAGTGCGAGAGGATCAACTCCGGGTGGCGGGCCAGCGCCATGGCGACATCAATGTCATCGCCCGGCGTGAGATCGTCAGGAAAGACAGGTTTGGGCTGGCGGTACAGCACGACGATCAGGATCGGCGCCAGGTACTTGGCGAGCTCCGCCTCTGTTGGCCTGAACCAGGTTGCGTTCAGCACCCGGATCTCACGGAAACCCAGCTCCGACGCGAGCTCCAGCCAGCGATCCCGGGTATAGGTAGAGATGTGCGTGCGGTCGAGCAGGTTCATCAAGCGGACCAGCGCCCGGCCGATGAGCCCGTGCTTGTTGGGCACGGCAAAGATGAACTCGCCGCCCTCGGTCAACATGTCGCGCACGCGCAACATGGCTATCTCAGGGTTCGGCAGGTGCTCCAGGACATTCAGCGCCAGCACGATGTCGTAACGCGCCTCGGTGGGGCACACCGCGATATCGCCCACCCGCAGCGTGGCCTGCGGCACGCGCTCCCGCGCCCGCGCGATGGCATGCACAGAGATATCTATCCCGGTGACCTCAAAGTCCCCGGCCAGTTCCTGCAACAGTCTTCCATCGCCACAGCCCAACTCGAGCAGCCGCCCCCCGGGGGCGATCTCCCGCACCAAATTGGCGTAGCGTTGAGTTATGATATCACGGTAGAAGGGGAGCCTGTCACCTAGCGAGTCGAAGTACTGCGCGTCATAGCGCTCACGTACGGTTTTCACATCCTGCCCTCTCGCCGACCGTATTGCATCACCCCATCAACGGGATATGTCCCATCAAACGGCCAGCTTACGCTCACATTCTACGCCGCGACGGCGCAGAGATCAATTGCCGCCGCGCCTCATTCCTGCTTCACCCACACAGACGAATAGATGGCATCCGCCGTTCGCTGCACGTCCCCGGGAATCGCACGCCCTGAATCGGGTAGCACAATGCGGTCGACTGTGAGCCAGAAAACCAGATCCCCACGTACCACCTCGCCGGTCCCGCCATAAAGAATCCGCGAGTCAGCGCCACGATCGACCAGCGCCTCCCGGCTGAGTTCCTCACCCAGGAGCACGATGCTGCCGCGATCGACGATATCACCCTGGCTCATGCTTGTGGGCAGGATCTGCACATCCTCATCGGCGAATCGAAACGCCATCATCATCTGGTTTCGTGGATCGGCATCCAGCACCAAATCGATGCGGTGCCCGGCCATGGTGTCGCCGGGTTCAGTCACCTCGGTCAGGGTGCAGCCCTGCGGATAGCGTAAACCAAAGCCGTAAGTGGCATTCTCGTAGGCCTGCCAGCCCTCATAAGACTCCGCAGCCAGGTCTTTAAGATCGGGTATGTAGATGCCGGCCTCGGCCGCAGGCGTTGTGACTTTCGCCGTCGGTGGCGGCGTCTTGCTGAGAGCCGCCGTGGCCCTGGCCGTGGCCATGGTCGTGGCGGGCGCCAACGTGGGAACGACGACCGTGTCGATCCCGTAGGTCGGCTCAGCCACCGATGGCCTGACGCCGCAACCGGAGAGAGTCGCTGCCAGCAGGACAGCACTGGCCAAGATAGCACACGCCAGAAACACCCTGCGCCTCATCTGCTTTCCTCCCGATTCACCGCGTTACCGCCAGACCGAACCGCTCAGGCTTTCTCCAGGGCCGCCTCGATATGATCCGCGGCCTCGGCGCACTGCGCACGCGATGCCCGGATCACCTGCGCCATCTGCCGGCGCACGTCTGGTTCGGCGAGTTTGGACACCTTGGCAGGGTCGCGCCCGATTCCTCCCACCAGATCCCAGGCGTCCCACATCAGCTTGTGCTCCTCGGTCATGCAGGCGGCGGCGCGCAACAGCTCAGGCGCCATCCAGGGCTCGCCGCTGGCCACCTGCGACAAAAACAGCGAGCCATACCAGCGCAACTCGGCCAGGTTCCCCACCATGGTGTCATGCACCCCAAAGCGTGCCGTCAGGAGCTCCGCCTCGGTCGTGTCAAAGGCGCCATCCATGAGCAGGTGCCCGACCCAGGCGTCATAGGCCGCCAGCCCCGCATGCCTGCCCGCGATCCAGGGCATACGGATGCGTTCCAGTCCGAACTGCAGGGCGCTGCGCGCCAACCCCTCGCGGGGCGCTGGCGTCCCCGGCTCGCCCAGCGTGATAAGCCCCTCCATCCCCGCGTACCAGTCGCGGGCACGGAACTCGCCTGTGGGCTCGAAGGCCAGCACCGCGCTGAACTCGAGCATATCCTGGAAGAACGACCAGCCCATCAGCACATCGCCGCCATCGTCATAGCCCGTGACCAGCCCAGCCTCTGGAGGTCCGGCCACTCCGAGCGCGATTGCTGGCCTTCCCGCCTGCAGGCTCGCCTTGATCATGTCCCGCACGGTGTCCTCATTCGGCCAGGTCCCGCCGCGCAACAAGACCTCACCGCCCCGCCCTGCGGCCTCGAGCCCGCGCCGGTAAGGCTCGGCCCGGTCTTCCGCTATCCAGTGCAGGTTGCCATTGCCCGGGGACCACCCGTGCTCCCAGATCAACGAAAAGGCATGGCCCGTTATGCCCAGGAACCAGGCATACGAGCAGATGATCGGGCTGCCCGCGGGATGGGTGCTCAAGTGGCGGCAGCCGGGGCACTCGCCCAGATACTCCAGTGCCGCCCTCAGGCAGGAGGCAAAGGTGATGTCCTCGGGGCAGCGCGTGCCGCCCGAGTAAAAGGCGACTTTCGGCACACCCGTGAGCAGGACCCGTTCGGGAGTCGCGGAAACCGGCATGGGAACACCTCCTGCACAGACCTGTAGCATTGACGCTTTATCAGGCTAGCAGGTTCCCGATGCGACCGCAAGAGGCTTGGCCATGAGATTTCAGACCTCAGGGACCGTGGCAGCCCTTCTCGACCCGCTACAGCGGATAACAGCGTCCCAGCAGGCCGAGTCCATTGACCAGGTTCGCCCGCAAAAACACGGGCCAGGCCAGGAGATCGAGAGGCAGGCCAAGGAGATACAGCGGCGGGACGCTGAATCCGCCCATCAGCGCCCAGTTACGCAGATTGTAGCAGACCAGTGTGCCGAGGCTAAAGACGAGGCCGCTGGCCAGGTACCCGGCCAGCAGGGCGAGCAATGCCCGGCCGAGCCGGCGCGTGTGCAAGTGTTGACACTCCAACTGTGCCTCCAGGTAAGACAAACAGCCACCATCAATGCGTCGCCGTCCGCTCCGGCGATGCAGAGTCAGTGGCCTTCCTACATTCGCTGCGTAGGGTTGCCGCTTATGAACCCGACCGGCACCGCGGCATGTTTCCCCCGAGGCAGCCTGTTTAGCCCTTCCGAATGTCTGCGCCCTTGATGGGGCTCCCGAACAGCGGGGCTAAAACGCAGTAATCCAGGATGCCCGCCAGAAGCGGCACCAGACCCACGATGCCCAGGATCACGCCGCCGACGCCGCCGATGCCAAAGAAACCCCAGACCACCAGGATCGCGCCCACGACCACACGCACGATACGACCATTCCTCGAGGCCATAAAGCTGATGAACGGGTTCATTCGCGGCTCCTTTCGGGAAACAAGATGTGGGTACCTGCGGGCATTCTACCACACGCGATGGACGCTGACCACGCCCAGCGACGACCACAGACCGTGGACGACAGACGACAGATGATTCCATTGAGCACAGAAAGAGTGACGGCTCTCACGTCAGGGCAGCCCGCCTTGCAGGGTCTCGTAGATCGCCACGGCCGCGTGGCGACCCGCGGCCACCTGCTCTGCCAGCCCCTGCGTATGTACGTCGGCTGCGATCAGAACACCGTCGGCGCGTAGCATCGCCGTGGCCACGGCGGACCATCCCTCTGCCGCCAGGTAGACAGCGTCATAGTGTGCGCCCGTCCCTCCCGCATCGCGCGCGGGATTGACCCCGGTCACCAGTTGCACGCCCGTTGCCAGCACCTGGGGCAGGTCTGCCCTGGCACTTGCGGGCAGATCCGGCCCCGCCCCCGTCTCGAGCACCTCCACCTTCGCCCCCGCCAGCGCCAGATAGTAGGCACAGGTCAGCCCCGCCAGGTTGGCCCCCAGCACCCCCACGCGCCACGGACGCGCGACGCCTTCCGGCCGCAGCCATCCCGCCTCGCCCGCCGCGCCGTTCGCGAACCGCAGCAACTCCGCGATGCGTACCGGCGCACCGGCGAAGATCGCCCGGTGGCAGCGCCGCTCGCACAATGCCCCGGCGGGGCAGTCGACGTCACACAGACCCGCAAAGGGCATGCGTCGGTGTAACTCGCGTGCCGCGCCGATCAGGTTGCCCGCCTCCAGTCGGCGCAGGATGCCGGGGATGTCGATGCCCGCCGGGCAGGCAGCAACGCACCCAGGCTGCTCGCATCCCTGGCACTGGGCCGCTGCCAGCCAGGCGTTCTCAGCGGTGAGCAGTGCTTCGCTGGCCAGCGTGGGCCGGCGGTACGGGGCATCAAGGATCGTGACATACTGCTTTGGGAACTCGCGCGCATCGTACTCGCGCATCTTGAGATCGCGAAGCACCATGTTGGCGGCGCCGACGCCTGAGACGGCGGTGGCCGGCGCGCCGGTGGCCATGACTGTCGAGTCGCCGCACAGGTACAGGTTCCCCCACTCGCTGCGGGCATGCAGGCGCTTGAGCATCTCCTGTCCGATCATATTCTTGGGCCCGCCCACGGCGCCCCGGTTCTTGAGCAGATAACGCTCGATGGTGGTCGGCGTGCCGACGATGCACTCGCGAATGCCGGCCCGAAAGCCCGGCCAGTGCGCCTCAACCTGGTCCAGCATGCGATCGGCGGCGGCCTGCTTCTGGTCGCGGTAGGCCGCCGATCCGTAGTCGGGCGAATTTGAGGCGGGCCAGCTCTCCAGGTTGGGCGAGATCGCCATGATGGCCACCTGATCCGGCGGGGCCAGCGTCTCGTCCACCAGGGAGTTGATATACAGCGTCAGGTCGGTCGAGTCGATCTCGTCCCGGTTCTCGATGAACACCTCCCAGGGCATGGCATCGGCCGGCAAAGCGGAACGATCGACCAGCAGGTAGAGCGTCATGCTGGGGTAGGTAGGCACGAGGGACTGCGCCCAGGCCAGCCGCTCGGGCGCGATGTGCTCCGGACGCACCAGTTTTCCATAGAGGTTCCATACCGTGGCGTTGGCGATGACGCGTTCGGCATACACCTCGGTGCCGTCCGCCAAGCGCACGCCGTAGGCCACAGGCTTGCTGCCCGCAGCCTGGCGCATGAGGATCTCATCCACATACGTGTGATACAGCGCGTGGCCGCCGTCTCGCTCGTAGGCCTTTTCGATCTTGTTGGGGAGCATCTGCGCCCCGCCCGCAGGATAGTAGGCCCCACCGATGTGGTTATCGAGGAACATCGTCGCCGCCAGCACAGCAGGCATCTCGTCGGCGGTACAGTAGCAGTAGGCCGAGCAGAGTTTGTCGAAATAGTCGATGACCGCCTCGCTGTGCAGGTAGCGGTCCAGCAGCACGCGCGTCGGCGTGGTGAGCAGCCGCTGCATCCGCAGCAACTTGAACGGGCCCGACAGCAGGCTGCGCAACCCCTGGCGCGGCGAGTACTCGGAGGGCGGCACGATGACCTCGTTCTTGATGACGATGTGTTCGTACAGCTCGTAGAGATCGCGATAGAACGCCCGCAGTCCGTCGTGCTCGTCGGGAAAGAGGGGATCCAGTTCCTGCAGGTAGCGCTCGACATCGGACCAGAGGATGATCGGGTGCCCGGCAAAGGTCATGCGCAGCAGGGGCCGCTGCTGCAGCACCTCGATCGGCTCCTCGAGCTCGTTCATGATAAAGCGGAAAGGCTTGAACCCGGTCTCGCCAAAGCCGTAGAGCATGGCCGTGCCCACGTCGTAGGTAACGCCGTCGCGACGGAAAGAGGTGCAGGAGCCCCCTGGCTTGCCCTGCTGGTCGATCATCAGCACGGAAAGCCCGCGCTTTGCCAGCAGGCTGGCCGCCGTCATCCCGCCCAGCCCCGCGCCCACCACGATCACGTCGTAGGCGTCCCTGAGCACCGTACCCTCGGTCAGCCTCATGTAGACTCCCCCGTCACATCATGCCTTCCTGCGCAGCTCAACTCACACGGTGGTGCAGTTAGTGGAACCCGGCTGGCGCTATACCTGCGAACCTAAGCCAGGGACTTGAGCGCCTCGTTCGCGGCCAGCCGCGCCGTTAGCGCCGCGATAGGCGAGCCGCCAGGCGACCAGGCCCAGTGACCGGCCACCAGCAGACCCGGCACGGGCGTGTGCACGCTGGCGCGCATCTGCAGAAAACTGCCGCGCTGGAGGCCGGCGCCCTTTTCCCAGGCCCAGCCCATGATGGCCCCTTCGGTGTTGAGCGTCTGCGCCGCGATGGTGCGGGGAGTCCCGGTCGAGATCAGCTCGATGTGGTCCTCCAGTCCCGGCACCACCCGTGCCAGGCTCGCGAGCAGATCCCGCGTGGCCCGTTCTTTGAGCGCCTCATAGGCGGCGCCGGTCTGGCCCCAGCCCCCGCCATAGTGCCAGTTGGTCATGCAGCTCACGATCAGGCCAGTCTTGCCCGGAGGCGCCAGGTGCGGGGCATGCAGGCAGGGAATGGAAAGCTCCTGAGGGACGTGGAGGAAATAGTCGGGCCGTGTCAGTCGATCCTCCGCGCTGATGCCCTGCAGGTCGGGCAGGTAGTAGACGTGGCCATAGTGCTCAAAGGGCAGTGCCTCGGGAGGGAGATCAAGACCGAGATAGACGTTGACCGCCGTGTGTGAGTAGCGCGCCGCGCGGACGGCCCGCTCCATCTCCGCAGCCAGGCTGCCCGCCGGCAACAGCTCCAGCAGCGTCTTCCGCAGGTCTCCGGCCGCGATCACGCAGCCAGCGGCGATCTCCTCGCCGGATGCCAGCCGCACGCCGGTCGCGCGACCGCCCTGAACCAGCACCTGCTCCACTTTCGCCCGGAGACGGATCTCGCCGCCGCCGGCCTCGATATAACCCGCCAGCGCGTCGGGCATGGCGCGGACACCCTGCCGCGGGTAGTAATAGTCCAGAAAGATCAGCCAGTACGCCAGCCCGAAAAAGGCAGTGGTGCCCTCGGGAAACAGACCCGCCATAAAGTTCACGAGAGAGGGATCGTCCAGGCGCGCGCTGAGATAAGAACGCAGCTCCGGCCCCAGCAGGGACGCCACGCGCGGCAGGCCGAGCATCCCACGCCCGTGAGTATGCAACCACTCCCGCCGGGCGGCGTTGACCGCCTCGGGACCCACCAGCGAAGGGATCGGGAAGCTCAGCAGCCCGCTAAGAAGATCGAATACGGTGTGCACGTCGCGCAGGATGCGGCGTAGACCCGGCTCCTCCCCTGGCCAGGCGGCGATCAGCCATTGGAAGTAAGCCTCCACGTCGTCCCAGGCTCGTACGGGTCGCAGCACGTCGTCCGCGATGATGGCGATCGGGCTGGGCACCAGATCGATCTGTTCCAGCAGCCCCAACTCCCTGAGCATGGCCAGCATGATGCCGCTGTTCTCGATGGCCTTGATGCCGCCGTCGAACAGGTACCCCTGCTGCCAGAACGAGTTGAACAGCCCGCCCACCTGCGGCGCCTGCTCACACACCAGCACGCGGGCGCCCGCGCGCGTCAGGTACGCCCCCGCGGTCAGGCCCGCGAGGCCAGCGCCGATGATGATGACGTCAAAGGTATGAGCTGATACGCTGCGCTGCGTCATGGCCCCCCCTTGGCTACGGATGTCTGGGATTATAGCGGGGTTGCAGACAGGAATCAAGGCCGGGCTGCAGGCCGCGTGTGGGGCCGCAGCGACCAACGGGAAACGTATGTATCGCACCATTCGCTCCGAAATACACCGGCAGAGCCCTTGACGCACCGCCGCCGCCGCCCTATTATGTGAATACAATGCTTGGACTCGACGGCGGTGCTCACCTTGCGCCGTTCCGACAATTGCCGGAGGGGACATGCTGACAGGCGAGCACGCCACGCACGGGTGCTCGCCTGGTTGTGTGTACGCCCTAGACGAGACCCCTGGTGACGGCGATCAGAGGCCAACGGTCCAATGCAGAGAGGAGGCTTACATGTCAGAGTAGGTACCCGCGTTTTTGTCGCGTGTTTCAGGCAGGAGGTACACTATGAATCGCTTTACGCTATCCCGTCGTTGTTTCCTTCGAGCCGCCTCGCTCTCGGCCGCAGGGGCACTAGTCGCAGCCTGTGCTGGCGAGCCAGAGACCGTCGAAAAGATCGTCAAAGAGACGGTGGTGGTGGAAAAGGTCGTAGAGAAGGACGTCACCGTTCTGGTAGAAAAGGAGGCTACTGCCCCGGAGGTTCAGCCGACTGCGCCTGCCCAAGTCAGCAAGTTCAACGAGTCACCCATGCTGGCCGAGCGCGTCACAGCCGGCGAGCTGCCGCCGGTGGACGAGCGCCTGCCTGAGGAGCCCGAGGTTGCAGAGATTGTTGACCAGATCGGCGTCTACGGAGGAACCATCACCGTAGCCAGCCTAAGCTCGGGTCTCTTTGGCGGTGACGGCGGCAGCGGCCGTGCCATGGATTGCCCGGACTGGCTAAGGATCAATCACGATCTGACCGGGGCGGTGCCACACATCGTCAAGACCTGGACGGTGAGCGATGACTATACTCAGATCACATGTGAGCTTCGAAAGGGACTCAAGTGGTCCGACGGAAAGCCCCTGACGTCAGCGGACATCAAGTTCTGGTACGACGATATTCTCAATAACACCGATGTAACCCCGGTAGCACATGAGTGGTTCCGCTGGGGCGGGGAAATGATGGGCCTCGACGTCGCGGATGATTACAGCTTCACGCTCACGTTTGCCCAGCCTCATCCCTCCTTCGTCATCGTCTGCATGGCGCACCAGTATGGCTTCTGGGGTAACCAGACCTTTGTGCCGGCGCACTATCTCAAGCAGTTCCACCTGACCTACAACTCCAAGGCAGGCGATCTGGCCAAGGAGAAGGGCTTTGACTTTTGGTATCAACTGCTCGGGCGGGAGATGAACCGGGCCCAGAGCATCGACCGGCCCAGGCTCGAGAACTATGTGCCGCTGCGCGACACGCCGCAGATGACCTTCTTTGAGCGCAACCCGTTCTTTGGCGAGGTAGACCCCGAGGGCAACCAGCTCCCCTACATCGACAAGATGAACGTGGACCGTTGCGCGGACCTCTCGATCCTCGATGCCAAGACCGTCGGCGGCAACTATGACTTTGCGGCGCAGGAGCTGCGCATTCTCAACTATGCCACCTACAACGACGGCGCCAAAGCCAGCAATGCGCATATCCTGCTCTGGTCGTCGGGCAAGGGCAGTGAGGTCGTCTACAACGTCAACATGAACTGGCCTGATGAAGAGTGGCGGACGGTCTTCCAAGACGATCGCTTCCGGCAGGCGCTCTCACTGGCAATCGACCGGGCGGACATCAATAGCGTGATCTACTTTGGGAACGCAGCCGAGACGCAAATGACGGTGATCCCCACCTCGCGGCACTTTAGCCCCGAGTTTGCGCAGGCCTACGCCGAGCACGACGTCGACAGGGCCAACGCACTGCTCGACGATCTGGGGTTGGAGTGGAACGCGGCCAAGACGCACCGACTATGGCCCACCAGCAAAGAGCCCATCATCATCGCCTGGGACCTCGTGGAGACGGAGACGCCCAAGGGTCCGATTACCGAACTGGTGACCGAGTACTGGAAGGCCATCGGGATTGAGATCCAGTGGAAGTCTGTGACGCGACAGCTCCTTGCGCAAAAGATCGAGTCCAACCAGGAGCCCATGTCGCTCTGGCACGGCGACGAAACCGCCGATACCCTCTTCCTGCGGCGATCTTACTCGTTCCTGCCGTACGAAGGCGACGAGAGCTGCTGGGGCATGCTGTGGGGACGTTGGTGGAACACCCGCGGAGAGGCCGGAGAAGAGCCTCCTGCGGAGATGAAGCAGCTGTTTGAGTGGCAGGAGGAATACAACATTACTGACGCTGATGAACCGGCGCGCAACGTCCTTGCCGCCCAGGCGGAGCACGTCTATACGATCGGTACCGTAGGTATGGCGCCACATCCTCTGTTCGTCAGGGACACACTGCGCAACGTCAAAGAGGCAGGTTACTGGACCTGGGACGGGCTCTGGGCCTTTCCAGAGTTTCCTGAGACCTGGTTCTTTGAGGCCTAGAACAACGCTTGCCGGTGCCCCGTCGGGTGCGGTAGAATGACGGCGTTGTATTGGCGATACTGCTCGCCTCTTGAGATCCTGTCCGAGCATCTCAGGAGGCGAGCGCCAGAGCCCAAAGGAGCCCAATATGGTCAAGATGGTACTCATCGGCGGGGGCAGCCCCTTTACCCCCTCGGTCTTTCAGGCCATCGTGGAGAACGCCGCCGTGCTGGACGGCAGCCACGTCCATCTGCTGGACATCGCCGAGGGGCGGCTGCCGCAGATGAAAAAGCTGGGGGAGGTGCTTGCCGCCCGCGCCGGCATGAAGCTGACGGTGACGACCGGCACAGACACGCGTGCCGCCTTTGACGGGGCCGATTTCGTGTTCCCCGGCTACCGCGTGGGCGGGATCGAGGCCGAGCGTCAGGACTTTGTGATCCCCACCCGCCACGGCATCTGCGGTGACGAGACCATGGGCCCCGGTGGGACCTTTATGGCGCAGTGCACGATCCCCGCGACGGTGGCCTATGCCCGACTGATGGAAGAGGCCTGCCCGGAGGCCTGGGCCATCAGTTACGTCAACCCGACCAACATGGTGGCCGAGGGTGTGCTGCGCAGCACCCGGGCCAAGTTCATCGCTATCTGCGACTGCTGGCCCGGCTTTCGCGAACTGCTGTGCCAGATGCTCGAGGTGGAGGACAAGGACCTCACCGCGCGCGCCATGGGCGTCAACCACCTCACCTGGCTGACCGAGGTCAAGGTGAACGGCAAGGATGCTTACCCAGAGCTGCGTGAAAAGATGATGGCCAACCGCCCGGCGGACGAGAGTCCGGACGAGTGGTCCTTTGCCATGCGGCACCTGGACACCTACGGCTATATGCTGGTCTGCTCCGGGCATCCCCAGATGCTCTGGGAGCACGACGCCAGCATGAACCAGCGTCGCGACCGCTGGGAAGACCCCAGCCTCGGCGGCTGGACCCAGCGCATCGCCGATCACTGGGCGTTCATCGACGCCATGATCGACGGCACCCCGTATGATCCCAACCGCCAGTGGCTGCGCATGCACCACCCGCGCCATGCCATCGGCATCGCGGTCAGCATCGCGGCCAACGAGGGGCGCGAGTGGGGAGGCATGAACTACTGGAACCGGGGCTCGATCAGCAACCTGCCCGATGACGCTGTGGTGGAAGGCACCTGCATCGTCGGCGCCGGCGGTCCCGTGCCCCTGGCGATGGGTCTGCTGCCGCGGCCGTTCGTGGGGCTGGCGATGCACAACATCACCTGGCAGCACCTGACCGTGGATGCCGCCCTGACCGGCGACAAAAAGATCCTGTACCAGGCGCTGCTGGCCTCGCCCTATGTGCACAACATGAAGGCGGCGCGCGAGATCATGGATGAACTCCTTGTCGCGCACGCCGGCCTGATGCCGCAATTCGAGTAAAGACTTTCGCCCTCTCCCCCTAACCCCTCCCCTCGCGGGGGAGGGGTTAGGGGTGGGGGCGTTTCATGGAGGACAACCATGCCCCGATTCGAACCGATTGTGCGCAATGTGACCATCAGCCGCGACGACATGGCCCGCTTGCTGGCGATGCCGCTGGATGAGATGGATGCCTGGAGCCCGGTGGACGTGCGCGTGCTGGATCCCTGGCGCGCGGTGATGGAGGCCATGGCCCAGATCATGGTCGACTGCATCAAGGAGAACAACGCCGCCGGCAAGCCCACCACGCTGATCCTGCCCGTTGGACCTACGGAGCAGTACCCCATCGCGGCCGAGATCTCGAACCGCGAGCGCGTCTCGTGGAAGAACGTCTGGACGTTCAACATGGACGAGTATCTGGACTGGGAGGGGCGCCCCGTCGCCGAGGATCACCCGATGTCCTTCCACGGCGCCATGAAACGCGACCTGTTCGACCGGCTCGATCCCGAACTAACGATCCCCGAGGGGCAGCGCTGGTTCCCCGATCCCTTCAACCCGGACGCCATCGACGGCAAGATCGACGAACTCACCGGCGGCGCCGGGGTGGACATCTGCTTTGGAGGCATCGGCGAGCACGGGCACATCGCCTTTAACGAGTCGCCAGACCTGATGAACCACTATGCACACCTGACCCCGGACGAGTTCAAGCGGTCGAAAACGCGAGCGCTGGCCCTCAACCCGGAGACGCTGGTGCGCGCGCTGCGCAACCCGCTGTACACTCTATGCCCGCCGGGCGCGGTGACGCTGGGGATGCGCGTGCTGCTGACCGCCGAGCGGATCGTGCTCTCGACCTCGGGCGTGATCGCCAGGATCGCGGCGATGCATCCGCCAACGATGGATTTCCCGGTGACTTACATCCAGGAGCACGCCAACGCGAAGGAGACGGTGACGCTACTGGTGGGCCGCAATCGCTAGCATCAAGGAGCGCGCATGGAGAGCTTTCCGAGCCTGACGATCGAAGGCGTCACGATCCCGCGAGTGATCTGCGGCACCAACGCACTGCTGGGCTGGAGCCACGTCAGCGCGGGGCGCGATGCCTGGATCCGAGCCTACTATACGCCCGCCCGCATCGCCGAGGTCTGGGCGCGCTGCCAGGAACTGGGCGTGAACGCCGTCATGGGGCCGCTCTTTCCGCGGCTGATCGAGGCGCTGGAGGCCACAGAGCGACTGACGGGCGTGCGTCCCATGTGGGTGGCCACCACCAACGCGACCCAGGGACCAAAGGGCCACGAGGATGAATGGCAGGCGGCGCGGGCAGCGGGCCGGCGCCACGAGGCCCGGGCGCTGGTGCGCGCCAGCCTGGCGGAGCAGGCCGCCGAGCTCAAGGCAGCGCAGGCGTCGCTCTGCCTGCTGCACGGCGACACCACCGACACCTGGCCGGAGGTCGACGGGCGGCTGGCGGGCCTCGACGAGGCTCTGGCCACGATCCGCGCGGCGGGGCTGGTTCCCGGGGCCATGACCCACGACAGCGCCCGGCTGAACCTGCTGGTTGCCGGCGGGTACGACCTGCCAATCATCGGCACGCCGGTGAACCGCGCGGGCTGGATGATGTCCCCCGACCGCGCGTCGGCACTGAGCGCGATCGCCAACGCTGCCCGCCCGATCCTGGCCATCAAGACGCTGGCGTGCGGCCGTCTCGATGAGGGGCACCTGGCCGAGTGGCTGCAGTGGGCGGTCGCCGTGCCGGGCGTGGCCGCCATCGCGCTGGGCGTGGGCTCCGCAGAGGAGGCCGCCGAGAGCGTGCCGATCCTGAGGCGGGCGCTTTCTATCCTTCACGCAACCGAAGCCCGCACACTAACGTATAGCTGATGTGACGGTTCGAGCAAGGTCACAACGGCGGACAGGCCGTGGCAGCGAGGGCTGCATGTGCCATGCAATTACGCGTAGGGGTCGGCTTCCATGAGAAAGCAGTTCGTCCTATTGGCAAAGTCCTGGTGGGATGGTGGGCTTTGCGTTGCGGGCCGACAACTGAGCGATATCTCAGTCATCGGTGGATCGGTGAACAGGTCAAGACCGGGTGCTTGGCTGCGACCCGTGTCAGAAGCTGGTGGCCCTCTCACGTCTGGTGATCTAGTACTGGAGCAGGGACAGACGGCCAAGCTGCTGGACGTTATTGACATCGGCGTCGCAAACCCGGCGCCTGCTGGTCACAAGCAGGAGAACTGGACCGCAGACGGAAGTAGGGCCGTTCTTGTGGGCAGGTTGCCGGTGAGCAGCGTCCCCCAGTTTTGCGAGACCCCTCATCTCCTGTGGGGACAGGGCGCTAGTACGAGACTCGGGCTCAACGACTGTGTCACACAGGACTATGTGGCACACTGCAGGACTTCTCTAGTGTTTGTCGAGATGTCGGACTTGCACATCGTAGTGGATTGGAGCTCGTCGGGTCGAAGAGGCTGCTGGGGAGACTTCCACTATGGTGGAACAGAATACCGCCTCAGGATCACTGACCCCCAGTGCGCAGGGGACCTCAGCCGACGTCATACCGGCGAGTATGCAGGCCCACGCGGACATGTGTATGGCTGTATAAGCCTTACGGACGTCTACAAGGACCATCGCCATCACAAACTGATCGCATCGCTGATCACCCCAGAGGACAACTCGTGGCCGGCCTGATTTACACGATTGGTCACTCGAGCCGGACGATAGACGAGTTCATAGCCATGCTACGTGATCCGGAGCGAGATGACATCCAACTGGTTGTCGATGTACGCTCCTACCCCGCGAGCCGCTTTGCGAGCCAATTCGATCGCGCGATTCTTGCCCAATCACTACGGAGAGCTGGGACTGGCTACCTCTGGATGGGAAACACTCTTGGCGGCCGTCTTGTGGAGCCATCTCAAGGGGAGCTCGGCCGTGACTACTACAGACGTCTTGAGGACGATCCTCGCTTTCGGGCCGGGTTGGCCCGGCTGCAGGCCGTGGCAAGTGCACGGACCACGGCAATCATGTGCTCAGAATGGGATCCATGCAGGTGTCATCGGGCCATCATCATCGGTCGTCGACTGGCCGAAGTAGGTTGGAACGTCTTGCACATTCGCCGGGCGGGTGACATCATAGATCAGACAGCCCTCAAGGATGCGCTCGTACAGATGGCCAAGCCAACCCAGATGAGCCTCTTTAGCACGCCAGTCCCACTGGAAGACGTATACGCGAGTTGCGAAGACGAGATCGCGCCCAGATACAGACCCCCGCAGTCGGACCGTGACGCATGATCAGTCTCTACACCATCGGCTCATCCGGCTGGACGGCGGAGCAGTTCTTTGGCGCGCTGCAGACCGCGGGCGTGCGCCGTGTGCTCGACATCCGCCAGGGCGGCAGCACGATCCTGTCGGGGTTCGCCATCAAGCGCGACCTGCCCTATTTCCTGCGGGTGATCGCCAGCATCGATTATGTCGCCTTGCCGCAGCTGGCACCGGCGAAAGAGGCCTTTCGTGCCTACCGCAAGCGCGAGTTGACCCACGAGGAATACATGCGAGCATACGCCCGCCAACTGGCGGAATCGGGGGCGCTCGCCGCACTGGATCGCGATTTGCTGGATGGCGGCTGCCTGCTGTGCAGCGAGCACGACCCGGCCCAGTGCCACCGGCACGTCGCCGCCGACCGGCTCGCCGACCTGTGGCCGGAGATGCGGGTGCAGCACCTGACGCTGACGCCTCCCCGGCTGCACCTGGCCTGAACGACTGTCGAACGCACCAGCGGGGGAACGTGTCATGTTCCCCCGCTGTTCTCGCGCTCATATGCTAGCGGTTGTACTGGAAATCCACGCCCTTGACGATCTCCCAGGCCTCATCGCAGGCGGCCACGGTGGCCGCATCGAGTTTTCCGTCCAGCGCCGCAAGGTTGCTGGTCAGATGCTCGGGCGTGCGCGCCCCCAGCAGGATCGAGTCCACGCTCTCCTGCGCCAGCAACCAGCGCAACGCCAGCTCTACCATCGTCACCCCGGCCTGCGCCGCGATCTCCTCCAGGCGCGCCAGCGCGCGGAAGTTGGCATCCTTCCAGTACCGCTCATAGTAGGCCTCGCTCTCGCCCAGGCGCGCGCCCTCGGCGGGACGCGTATCGGGCCGGTACTTGCCGGTGAGGTAGCCACCTCCCAGTGGATTGTAGACCGTCACGCCCATCTTGAACTCACGGCAGAAGGGCAGGCACTCCTGCTCGATGCGGCGGGTCAGCAGGTTGTAGGGCACCTGGGTCACCACCGGCGGCGCCCAGCGGTGCATCTCGGCCTTGAGGCGGGCCTCCGCCAACTGCCAGGACGCATAGTTGGACATGCCCACATAGATCACCTTGCCCTGCTGCACCAGCGTGTCAAAGGCCGCCAGCGTCTCCTCGATGGGCGTGGCATAGTCCGGGCGGTGCATGTAGAGAATGTCCAGCCGATCGGTGTTCAGCCGGCGCAGCGAGCGCTCCACCCCATCGATCACGTGCCAGCGGTGCAGCCCCACGTCGCGCTGCCGGTTGCCCCCGGCATAGTTCACCACTTTGCTGGCCAGCACGACGTCGTCGCGGCGTCCGGCCAGCGCCTTGCCGACGATTTCCTCTGAGCGCCCCATAGTATAGGCGTCGGCCGTGTCCACCCAGGTGACGCCGGCATCCAGCGCCATATGGGTCATGCGGATTGAGGTCGCCTCATCGGTCTCGTTGCCAAAGGTCATCGTGCCGAGACTGGCGCGCGAGACGGTCACGCCCGTGCCAGTGAGTGTGCGGTATTCCATGGTCAGCCCCCCTTTCGTGTGAGTTGAGTCGTGCGCTCAGGGTACCACGTGCAGGTGCAAGGCGCAAGGCGAGTGACGGTTCTACGCGCACTCGGGTTGGGATTGGATCGCCCTTGGCGTACAATCGTGCCAGATACCGGTCGCTGGAGGTAAACAAATGGTCGTGTCCCCTACCCTCCTTCCCGAGCTGAACGACGTCCTGGCAGCCCTGGTCGCCGGCCAGCGCGCCATCCTGGGCGAGCAGTTGGTGGGCGTCTACCTGCAGGGGTCCTTCGCTGCCGGCGAGTGGGACCAGTCCAGCGACGTGGACTGGGTGGCCGCTATCCGCGCACCGCTGACCGATGAGCAGGTGAGCGAGTTGCAGGCGCTGGCGGAGCAACTCTTCTCCCTGCCGTCCACCTGGGCGCAGCATCTGGAGGGCTCGTACATCACCCTTGAAGCCCTGCGCAGGCTGGGCCACACACCCCAACAGCACTGGTACCTGGACAACGGCTCGGTGGTCATGCAGCGCTCGGACCACGACAACACCCTGGTGGTGCGCTGGACGCTGCATGAGCACGGCCTCGCGCTCTACGGCCCGCCCACCGCGACGCTCGTCGATCCCGTGGAGCCGGACGCCCTGCGCGCTGAGGTGCAAGCCGTCTTCCGCGACTGGGCCGCCGATTTCACCGCCGACCCGCCGCGCATCAACTCGCGCTGGTACCAGCAGTTTGTGGTGATCAGCTACTGCCGGATGCTCCAGACGATGCAGGAGGGCGGCATCTACAGCAAGCCCGCTGGTGTAGCCTGGGGGCTGGCCCATCTGGAGCCGGCGTGGCACGAACTGATCCAGCGCGCCTGGCAGGAGCGGCAGGAGGACATCTGGGGTAAGGTGCGGCAGCCCGCGGACCCAGAGGAGGTCCGGCGCACGCTGGACTTTGTGGCGTATGCCATCGCCCTGGCGGACCGCCTGTCCAGCGACGATCTCGACAGGGAGGCCCGCCTGTGACCGTCACACTGGTAGAGCGCTACAACCCCGCCTGGCCCGCCTGGTTCGCGCGGATCGCGGCCTATCTCGCGCCGCACCTCGACGGGCTCGCTCATGCCATCGAGCATGTGGGCAGTACCTCGATCGCGGGGATGACCGCCAAGCCGATCATCGACCTGATCGTCGTGGTCTCGCGAGGCCAGGCAGCGGCCGCGCGGCAACCGCTGGAAGGGGCCCGTTATGCCTATCGCGGCGAGCAGGGCATCCCGGGGCGCGACGTCTACCGGGCTGTCGAGGGCACGCCGGCGGCCGCGCTGCCCGCCCACCACCTCTATGTCTGCGCAACAGACGCCCACGAACTGGGCAAACACAGAGCCTTTCAGGCCTATATGCGTGCCCATCCCGAATGGCGCGAGCGCCTCTCGGACTGGAAATGGCGGCTGGCCGAGCGGCCTGAGAACGAGCGCCAGGGCTACATCGACGGCAAGGACGCCATGATGCGCGAGATCATGCGCTATGCGGGCGCGGGTAAAGTGCACCGCGTGCTGGCCTTCTCAAGGCCCTCGGACCTGTCCAGGAGCCGCCCCATAAAGGAGGCGCTGCTTGAGGCCGCCCTGAGGGCTTGGCAGGAAAGACAACCGTGATGCTCAATATACATTATACTCAGTATATTTACTCTTTTGCTCACTCCTCTGCCCGGTGTAACTGCCGATGACCGCCCCGGTCGCACCGCCTGCCCAGACCGAACGCCTGACCAGGCGCACCCTGGCGCTGCTGGCCCTGGTCCTGCTGCTCGCGCTGGGCCTGCGCCTCTGGCAACTCGATCAGCACGTGCTCTGGTGGGACGAGGGCAACAACGCCTACTTTGCGCACCAGACACCCGCGCAGATCCTGGAGATGTCCCGCCTGACCAACGACACCAACCCGCCCGCCCACCGCCTGGCGCTGGCGCTCTGGCTGCGTCTGCTGGGCGATAGCGCGTTCAACCTGCGCCTGCTCTCCGTGGTCTGCGGCGTCCTCACCGTGGGACTGGCCTTTGTGTGGGGGCGGCGCCTGGGCGGAGACGGTGCGGGACTGCTCGCGGCGCTGCTGCTGGCGCTCTCGCCCACGGCGATCTATTACAGCCGTGAGGCCAAGGGCTATCCCTGGGTGACGCTTTGGGAGTGGGTGGCGCTCACCCTGCTCGTTCGCGCCACGGAGCCCAAGGGGCCACAGCAGCATGGCAGGTCGATTCTGCTGGTCTGGGCCGGATACGTCCTGGCCAGTGCGCTGGCGGTGGGAGCTCACTACTACGCATTGTTCGTCCATCTGGCGCAGGGGGTATGGCTGCTGGCCATGCTTGCATCGCAGCGACCCGGGTGGCGCGCCGCATGGCACCGTCTCTGGCCCTGGGCGCTGGCGCAGGTGGCCGTGCTGGCGCTGGTGGCCCCATGGACGGTCTTGACCTGGGGCACAGCATACGCCGGAGCGGAGGCCATCCCACCGGAGGCCAACGCCGCGAGACTCGGCCCGTACCTGGCCTCGATGCTGACGCAACTGACGGCGGGCCTCCGCGCTGCTCCCCTCTGGGGCTGGATGGCGGCTATCAGCCTGCTGTCTCTTGCCGTGGCGGCCCTGCGTGACTCGCGGCGCGAAGCTCAAAACGCCCCCCTCTTCACACTGCTCGCTGCACTGGTGCTGGTGCCCGTTCTCGCCGGCTATCTGTTCCAGCGGCTGGCGGTGATCGTCATCGCGCGCTTTTTCCTGTTTGTCGTGCCAGCTCTGTGCATCCTCGCCGCCCTGGGACTGGCACGCCTGCGCTGGAAAGCGACGCCTGTGGTGCTGGCGCTGGCCATCGCCTGGGGGCTGAGCCTGCCGGGGGCCTACGCCTCGCCCGCCCCGGAGGGCGAAGA
>ENA-OSEO01001055-OSEO01001055.1-sediment-metagenome-genome-assembly--contig:-NODE-1055-length-56877-cov-6.935651_pt1 | contig 56877 bp, 50 predicted proteins | sample MGYA00237883_ERZ534232 | MGnify/ENA metagenome assembly ERZ534232
CGCGCGAGGAGCTGGACCTGCGCTGACCCTTCGTACTTACGGGAGAGGGCGGGCTGCCAGCAGCCCGCCCTCTTCGACTCTGCTGGCGTGATGCGTGCCAGCCAGCCCTTACGCTCAGCCCAGGTACATCCCACCGTTGATGTCGATTACCGCGCCGGTGATGTACGAGGAGAGCGGCGAGGCCAGAAACAGCACCACGTTGGCTACATCTTGCGGAGTCCCCAATCGCTGGAGCAGCGCCTGTTGGGCGAGGGCTACCTGCTTTTCGCCGCTGAGCAGTCCCAACACCGTGTCGCTGCCGATGATCCCTGGCGCGATGGCGTTGACGGTGATGCCATAGGGCCCGCACTCCTTGGCCAGCGTGCGTGTCACACCGATCAGACCGGCCTTGGAGGCGGCATAGTGCATGCCCGCCTCGATGCCGCCCACGCGGGCCGCCAGCGAGGAAAAGTTGACGATGTGACCGTCCCGGCGGCGCTTCATCCCCTCCACAAAGGCCCGGCACATCCAGACCGTGCCCCGCAAGTTCACATCCAGCACGCGGTCCCACTGCTCGAGCGTATAGCCGGCGATGCCCTGGGCATAGGCCACGATGCCCGCGTTATTGATCAGGATGTCCAGATCGCCCATCTCTACCTCAACCTGTGGCGCCAGCGCCTCGATGGCCGCCGGATCGGACAGGTCGCAGCGCCAGGCCAGACCGCCCGGACACATCCCGGCCGTCTCCTCGGCGCCAGTCAGGTTCACGTCCACGATGCCCACGCGCGCACCGGCCTCCGCCAGGGTCAGCGCGCAGGCCCGGCCCAGCCCCTGGGCTCCGCCCGTCACCAGGGCCCGCTTGCCACTCAGATCGATTGGAATCATGCTCACCTCACACAGGACTAGACGGAAAAGTAGGGCTCCACCAGCGAGAGGGCATAGTCGAGTTCGGCGCGATCCACCTCATCGATCACCAACGGACCCAGATTCCGAATGGCCGCGGAGGAGATCACGCCCCGTCGCCGCAGCACCTCTTTGGCCGAGAGCCAGCCGCCGCGCATGCTCATCACCGCGTTCTCCAGTACCATCTTGTCGCGGTGAATGCGCCGCGCCTCGGCGATATCGCCGGCCTCCAGCAGACTCCAGATGCGCACGTCGACATCCACCAGGTGTGAGGCGGGCATGGAGCCGCAGACGCCGCGGGCATGATCCGCGATCAACCACATGCACTGGCTCCCGGAAAACACGCCGCGCACTGCCGGGCTGTGCGCCTCCAGCACCTCGCTGAGCGACTGTCCCTTGGGGTCCTTTTCCTCTTTGAGGTACTGGACCAGAGGGATGCGCTCGCAGAGGTCCACCACGGTGCGTCCCGGCAGGGCCGAGCCCAGCGGAGGACCGACGTTCTGTACCATAATTGGCAGGCCGCAAGCCTCGGCTATGGCGCGGTAGTAGCCCTCGACCAAAGAGGGAGAAGCAAGTTTTGTGCTCCAGGGGGGCATGGCGATCACCGCATCGGCGCCGGCGTGTGATGCAGCCTCCGCCAGCACCACGGCGCCCGCCTGGCTGGTGTCCGCCACACCGATCACCACGGGCACGCGCCCCGCGGCAACCTGCACCGCGCGCCGCGTACCCTCCAGGCGCTCCGGAAAAGATAGCGAGGTGAACTCGCTGGCCATCACCGGCCAGACCAGACCATGGGCGCCGGCCCGGATCACCCAGTCAAAGACAGTATCCAGTTCATCCCAGAGGAGGGTGCCCGCGTCGTCAAAGGGGGTGTTGGCGATAGCAAAAATGCCGCGATAGGGCTCCATCCGATTACCTCCCTGGCGATATTGCCCGTTCTCTCAGATCTCAGGACCGCGCAAGATCGGGCCAGCCCAGGCACAGCCGCTGTACTGGACAGGCCAGGGGCAGCGCTGTAGCGGATGGCGCGGAGGGGCCAGCCCCCAGGGCGCCAACACCCGGTAGAGGTGGCAGAGCGGCATCCCGACGACATTGGCATAGCATCCTTCCAGCCGCTGGACAGGATCGAACACCTCGTTCTGAATGGCATAGGCTCCCGCCTTGTCCATCGGATCGCCGCTATTCACATAGGCCCGCATGGCGAGCTCGCTGTAGGTGCGCATCAGGACAGGCGTGGATGCCAGTTGCACCGACTCCTGTCCGGTGGGACCATTGATAACCGCCAGGCCCGTGTGCACCATGTGCCGCCGGCCCCGCAGACGCATGAGCATCTCCATCGCATCTTCCGACGAGCGCGGCTTGCCCAGGACCTTGCCCCCCAGCACCACCAGCGTGTCGGCCGCAATCACGACGGCCTCTGGAGCGTTCTGCGCCACGTCACGAGCCTTTTCCACAGCGAGGCGAAGGGCCGTCTCCTCAGGCTGCTCTCCCGGCCGCGCGGACTCGTCGACCGTCGAAGGCAGGACGGTCACCGGCAGGCCGATATCGGTTAGCAGCGCCAGCCGCCGGGGCGACTGTGAGGCCAGAATGATCGCTGGAGGCGTTTCGGCCATCGGTTGCATTACTCCCTTTCACGGGATAGGCTGGAGAGCCTGCACGGGCTCAAGGCGAACACGCAGGAAAGCGCCGTAAGGCGGTCCGTCACTAGTGCCAGTCGGGTCGCACCTGCTCACGGCCTGTCAAAAAGCGTTCAACGCCCTGGGCGGCTATCGCCCCGTCGGCTGCAGCAACGACGACCTGCTTTACATGATTACACAGCACATCCCCCACAGCAAAGACGCCCGGAATGCTGGTCTGCATCATCGAGTCCACTCGCAGACATCCGCCCTCATTGCGCTCAAGCTGATCTCCCACAAAGTTCGTGATCGGCAGGCGGCCCTGAAGATAGAGAAAAACCCCCTTGACCGGGAGAATGGACTCGGTACCACTGTGTCGGACTCGGACCCCCGTCACGCCGTCGTCACCGAGGATCTCAAGGATACGGGTGGACGGATATAGCCCGATTTTGGGATTTTCACGCACACCCTCAAGCTCCTCCTCCGGCACGCGGAGCTCGGCCGTCTGCGAAAGAAGATGGACCCGAGACACAACCCGCGTCAGGAAGAGAGCTTCTTCCACCGCCTCAGCGTTGTTACCCGCCACCACCACCTCTTCATCCCGGAAAAACGGAGCATCACAGACAGCACAGTAGGACACCCCCTGCCCGACGAGTCTCTCCTCCCCAGGCAGCGGCGCGCCCCGCCCCATGGCGCCTGTGGCAATGACGACAGAGCGACCGCGGTAGTAACCCTGGTTGCCAGACACAGACTTGATCTCGTCCTGCAGATCGGTCATGCCCACGACATCCTGCACAAAGCTCGCGCCGAAAAACGCCGCCTGAGAATTCATGCGCTCGGTGAGCTCCCGACCGGAGATCTCCCCCTCAATGCCGGGGTAGTTGGCGATCCGATCGGCCAATGCGCTGGACCCCGTGCCGGGGCCTCTGTGAACGACCAGCGTCTTTAGTCCGGCGCGGGCGGCATAGATTGCGGCGGTCGAGCCTCCCGGGCCGGCGCCGATGATGATGACATCGTAGACCTCGTTCATCGCATCCATGGGTTCGATATTCATCTTGCGACTCCTCGCGGTCCCGCCAGGTCACGCGGGCCAATAATGTCCCTCTGATATTACCATAGCGAAAGGCACCTGTCGATCCAGCAAACGCTACACTCGCGGCCGCCCCAGACGGCAACGCCGAAAGAATAAACGGTCTAGTTGTACTACCAGCCAAACTCTGTGGCCAATATCGCCGTTTAGGCGCAAACTATTGACAAATGCACCAATCTTTGCTATGATGCGCGCAGAAAGGGGGCGCGATGCGAAAAATACTCGAGCGCTGTCCCAGTTGTGGGTCCAATCTGATCGTGTCCGAGATGCGTTGCTCGGTGTGTGACACCACCGTACGTGGCAGCTGGGAGCCCTGTCGCTTTTGCCAGCTGGACGCAGAAACCCTGCAGTTCATCGAGGTTTTCGTCAAGAACCGTGGGAACCTCAAGGAGATGGAGCGCGAGCTATCCGAGTCATACTGGACGCTCCGGGCGAGGCTGAACCAGGCGATCGAAGCACTCGGGCTTGAGGCGTCTGAAACAGAGCAGGAAACCGCCGAATCCGATAGTGCCGCTCGCGCCCGGCAGGCGATTCTACAGCAAGTCCAGGAAGGCAAGCTCCAGGCCGTAGATGCTGTGCGCCGCCTGGCAGAGCTTGGCAAGGAGTAGGGTGAAATGACAGAAGAAAGCATCAAACGGGACTTTGCCGCCGAACAGCTGGAGATTCTGAATCTCGTCGCAGCCGGCAAGGTGACCGCGATAGAGGCCAACCGATTGTTAGCCGCGCTGGAGCAGGAATCGCGTGCTGCGGCCGGCATCTCCAGCAGGGCCACCCAGCGCCTGGATCAAGCCGCACCTGCGGAGGGCGGTCCCACCACGATTCTGTCGGACAAAGCGCCGGGTCGCGAGGGCGACGTTGCGTCCCCTTTCGCGCGGGACGCGGAGACCGCAGCCGCTCCGCATGGCCCGGAACCTTTTTCACTGGACGAAGATAATACCGCCGGGCGCTCAGGGTCTGAACGCGCTTCCGCACGTGAGGCCGAGCAAGAGGGCGAACCCTTCAAGCTGGACGAGGATCAGCCGCAGTTTGGCCGCAGCTACCGCAACGCGGACCTGCGGGGCGCCGATCTTCACGGCCAGGACCTGCGCGGCGTCGATATGCGCTCGGCCAATCTTCAGGGCGCGAACCTGCGGGGGGCCAATCTCCGCGGAGCCAGCTTGATTCGCGCGAACCTCCGCGAGGCCGACCTCAGCGGCGCCATCCTGGAACGGACCAATCTTCAGGCCGCCGCGTTGCACGGGGCCAGGCTGGTCAAGGCCTATATGGCCCGCGTCAACGCACAGGCGGCGCGTTTTGACAATGCGGACCTGACCGATGCCAATCTCGAGCGCGCCAACCTGCAGGCCGCGGACCTGCGAGGTTGCAGCGTCTCGGGCATCAAGCTGTCGCGCGCCAATATGCAGGCCGCCAATCTCGAGGGTCTGAACCTGCGCGGCCAAGACCTGGAGCACACGAGCATGCAGGCCGCCCGGCTGGGACGGGCCGTGCTAGCAGAGGCGAATCTGGATCACGCGAACATGCAGGCGGCCTACCTCACTGAGGTAGACCTGCGCGGAGCATCGCTCGATCACACCAACCTGCAGGCAGCCAACCTGACCGGCGCAATCATGACCGAGAATTCCCTCTCGCACACCAACCTGCAGGCTGCCCGTCTGACAGGCGCCGATCTGCAGGGAGCCAAGCTCGATCATGTCAACTTGCAGGCGGCGAATCTGTCCGAGGCCGATCTGCGCCATGCGCAGATGTCGCACTGCAACCTGATGGTCGCCAATCTCAAGGGCGCCAAGACCGATGGCCTCAAGAGCGACCACACAAACATGAATCCCACAGGACCATTGAGCGATATACTCAAGGGGTTGGACATTAATATCGATGTCGACCTCAGCTCTCTGGGCGATATGTTTGGTCCCAAGGTAGATGATGACCAGGAGTAGCACGTCAGACCAGGACGGGTCGTCCGCAGAGTGGGGACGCACGTTCTCCCTGATCTTCGGAGGACTCGTCCTGTCCAGAATTGGCAGTGCCGTCGCGCGATTTGCTCTTGTGTGGTGGCTCACCGACCTGACGGGCTCGGCCGCCGTACTGGCCAGTGCCTCGGCCCTGTCGCTCATCCCGCAGGTGCTGCTGGGCCCTCTGGCTGGCGCCTATGTCGACCGCTGGAATCGCCGCGCCACCATGATCATCTCCGACGGCGTGATTGCGCTGCTGTCGCTCCTGCTGGCCTGGTTGTTCTGGAGCGGCAATCTCGAGATCTGGCATGTGTACGTGATCATGATCGCCCGCGCTCTGGGCGACATCTTTCACCGCCCGGCCACCCAGGCTGCTGTCACGATGCTGGTTCCGCGAGAGGATCTGCCCCGCGTGCACGGCCTGAACCAGACGCTGGCGGGCGCTATCGAGATCGTTGGACCGCCGCTGGGGGCCCTCGCGCTGGCGGTGATGAGGCTGGACCAGGTCATGTTTGTGGACGTGATCACCGCTGTCATCGCGATCGTCCCTCTGCTCTTTGTCCACATTCCCGAGCCCAAGAGGGCCATCAGTGTGCAAGCAACGACGGTATGGCGTGACATGAAGGAAGGGTTTCGCTATCTCTGGGGGCTCCCGGGCGTGGTGGCCGTCATTGGCCTCGCCGTCCTGATGAACTTTGCGGGAGCGCCAACGTGGACGTTGCTGCCCTTGTATGTGCGTAACGTCTTCGGCGGCGGTGCCGCCCAACTGGGTCTGGTCGAGTCCGCCCAAGGGGCCGGATTGATCCTGGGCGGCGTGCTCTTGAGCCTCTGGGGCCATCGCGCCAAAAGCAAAGTGGTGCAGTCCTTTGCGGGCTTTGCGCTGGCGGGGGTGGCGGGCTTTGGCATGGCCCTGGCCCCCGCATCGGCGCTGTGGATGCTGGTCGCTTCGTGGCTCGTGTTTGGCATCTTTAACGCCATCGGCAACGGCACCATCATGGCACTCCTGCAGGGCGCTCTGGCACCGGACATGCAGGGGCGCGCCAACTCGGCCGTGTCGAGTCTGGTAATGCTGGCAACGCCCATCGGTCTGGCCGTATCGGCACCAGTAGTAGAGGCGCTGGGCTTGAGATCCTGGTATCTTTTCGCGGCCGCCGTGTGCACAGTGGGACCGCTCTGGGCCCTACTGTCACCGCGGGTGCGCCAACTGGACCACATCCGTCCAGACGCAGATCAACCCACGGAGACTGGTACTCTGGCCAAGGATGCCGCTCTGAGCACCCTGCCTATCCTTGGCGATACGATCGCTGAATAGACCGACCGAGGCAAGCGTGTAAGGGGAGGGGGCGGCCAAAGCCGCCCCCTCCCCTTACGTGTGAGAGCAGGTATCACTGGTCGTCGCGACGGCGCCGTCGACCCATCTGCGCCAGAGCCTCCAGTGCATCCAACTGCTCGATGAGGTCGCCCTGCCCGCCAGAAACCGCCTCACCCAACGCACGCGAAAGCGCCCGGCGCAATGGACGCCGCAGCGCGATGCCAACAGCCAGCTGCAGGATCACAAAAGACGCTATCCACAAGACCACCGCAGCGATTCCCGCCTGCTGGAAAAAGTCGCCGCCCAGGTAGCTATCGGTAAAGAGCCCCTCGACTGCGCGATAACCAACCCATCCCACCAGCCCGATCAGGGGCAGGTTGAGCATCCCTTGCCAGAGCCAGCGGCTGAGCCGGCGCGCCAGCAGGTCCAACACGCCCTCGACGGCCGCCTCGCCACCGGCAAGCATCGCGCTGGCAACCGCCTCGGCGTGCGCCCGCCACTGCTCAGCGTGGCGCACCTGCGGGCCAAACCCGATCTGCACCAGCAGATCGCCCAGCGGTGGCCAGGAGACCGCATACAGCGAGGCCTGTGCAGCAATCAGCGCCTCGCGCACGTTGGCGTCCGCGCGCGAGAGATCGCTCAAGCCGCGCCCGCCCCGGCCCGCCGCCCCACGCAGCCAGCCGATCAGTCGCAGGGCCAGCGTCCACACAGCCACGAGCCAACCGACCGGCCCCCACCATTGGCGAGCGAGGCGCTCATAGAGCCCCTCCGCCATGGAAAAAGATCCGCGACCATCCAGGCTATCCAGCACCTCATCCGCCATGGCCTGTTGCGAGCGCGCGTTCAGTTCGTTCAGCCGGGTTCGCGCCTCCGTGCGAGCGCCCGTCTCGTCGATGCGGCGGGCAACGTCCTCGCGCAGCAGGGCCACCAGCCGTTCGGCGTGCGCTCCGCGCCGCGAGGCGGCCTCACCGGCCCGGTTGAGCGCCCCCAACACGCGGCTCTCCAGTTCGGCGAACTCGTTGCGCCCGTGCAGCGGCTGTTCATCCTCGATGACACCCGCCCCTTCCAGCGCGGCCCGCCCAGAGACATGATACACGCGGCCGGGCTGCAATCCCCACTCACTGTGTAACGCTGTCTGCAGATCCGGCGTGAGCTCGCGGTCCAGCGCGGCTTCGGTGACACGATCCACCCGATTGAGCACCGGCACGATCGCATCCTGCGGCAGCCGGCGCATGGCCGGCGCCAGAAAAGCCATATTATCCAGCAACTGGGGGTTACCAGCGTCAAAGACGGCCAGTACCAGGTCCACATGCTCGAGCGTGCGCTCCAGCAACGCCTGGTTCTCGGGCACCGTATTGGTGTCGGGGGTATCCAGCAGGACAAGATGTGTGAGGCCGGGGGCATCCCGTGCCACACTGACCTGAACACTCTGCTCTCCCAGCAGCGACTCCAGCCAGCGAGCGTCATCGTCCGAGGGCACAAAGGCCACGACCTGCCGAGTGGTGGGCCGCTCCAGGCCGGTGGCCGACAGCGTACGCCCGGCAAGGGCATTGAGCAGCGTCGATTTTCCCGAGCCCGAAGGTCCGACAATCGCCACCACCAAACGGCGGTCCCAGGCCTCGGCGAGGCGTGCCAGCTGGCCACGAACCCACTCGGATTCGGCGCGCAACTCGCGCGCTGGCTCCCACAGAGGCAGGCGATCCAGCAGCGCCTCCAGGTCGTCCAGCTCGCCGTTCAAACGGGCCAGCGTCGCGGCACGCGCCATCGTCGCGCGCTCTATCTCCAGGCCTTGCCAGCGATCGCTCATCGCTCTCCTCCTCCCGACAGCCGTTGCACTGCAGCCTCCAGAGCGGCCAGCCGCTCGTCCTGTTCAGCAGGGATAGCGTCGAGGCTGTCCGCCAACGGCGCAAACACGGTCTCCCGGAACAGCCGTCCGATGGCCTCGGTGCGCCGGGCAAGCCAGACTTTGAACACGGGTGCGATCATCTCTTCGAGTTGTCGCCGGTCCCGCTCGCTCAGTCCGGCCGAGGCAGGTATCGACACCAACGCCCAGAGATCGTTCAATCCGAGGACACCCTCCAGCTGGATCCACATACCGGCGCCAGCGACAGGGTTCGCCGTCAGCAGGGTGTAGGTCACGCCAAGCACCGGCGGCAGGGCCGTCAGCGATGCAAAGAACGCCTCCCGTAGACGCCGCCCGACGCCCATCCGCGTGCGGAATTCGCCGATCGACTGGCGCAGCTCTGCCTCGACGTCGTGAGGCATGCCCACCAGGGTCTCTGCGGCCTGCGCTAGCGCCGCACGGGCGCGATCCCAGTCCTGAGAAAGCATGCCCGGGATATGCGCCGTAACCAGGTCGGGCGCAGGCACATGGACATGCAGGATATCGCGATCCAGCACCTCCACATGGGCCCCAGGTACAGCCGCGCGCCTCGCCGCCACCACGAGGTCGTCTACGGGTCCAGCCTGCACGATCAAGTCGCCCTCGATCAGACGGTTCCGCAGGTCTCCAGCTGAAACCAGCAGATCATCGCGCAACGCCGCACGGATGTCCGGCGGCGGCGCGGGGGCATCGGTCAGGCCCAGCCACGTACCCACTTTGCGCACAGCACTCTGCGCGCCCCGCAGCGGAGCGCCAACGACCCGGCCCGTCTGGCGCAGTGCGCGCACCAGCGGAGGACTGCTCTCGACAAAAAGCCGCGTCGCCAGCGCCAGCGCTTCGTTCGCAGGAAAAGTCTTGAGCGCCTCGAGCGCGTGCTGCGTAACCAGGTGATCCAATGCCTGCCGGTAGAGTGCGGCCCGCGCCATCTGCTCTCGCACCAGCGCCAGTTCCTCGCGAGCACCCGAGGCGATCCCTCGCAAATCGCCCGCAAAGACCTGGCGCTTGATGGCGGCGGCGTCCATGCCGGCCAACAGCTCAGGCAGCGGCTTGCGGGCCGTGACTCGGCCCACGGGGATCGGACGGGGCTGCTCGCGGCCCAGAGCCACGCGATCCGACTCGTGGATCCGATAGACGCCGATGACCTCCGCCGGCAGGGCGTCGGGGCCCGTTGCGCCCTCACCGTAAAGGCGGCGCGCCACGTGCCGGCAGTGCTCCAGCACGGTCTCATCGTCCGCCACCCGTGAGATGCGATAGACCAGCACGGTGGGCCGCCCGCCGATCCCCCCGACGATGTCGGCCAGGAAAGACGTATTCGACAGATTGTTGTACACAGCGTTGGTGAACACATAGACCAGCACTTCAGCAGTACGGAGCAGCGGCTCGGCGAGCTCGCGGTTGATCAACTCGCCGTCGATGCCCGTGTCAAAGTCCGGGGTGTCAATCAGTAGCAGATTGCGCGGCACCTGCGGAGCGGCAGCAAAGAGCGGCGGACCGGCCTGGGCCGTGTCCTCGGCGCTGGTCCAGCGCACCGGCGGCTCGGGCAGGCGGTGCAGCAGCGCGCGGGCCACATCGGGGCCTGATAGCACATCGGGATGGCCCGCCAGGAGAAGGCGGCGCGTCAGGCCCGCGCGGAAGGCCACCTGAGACAGGGGAGCCCCCGCCAGCGCGTTAAAGAGGCTGGACTTGCCTGTACTGCCGCCACCGGTGATAGCCACGAGCAGCGTAGGCAGGTCGAGATCCACCGCTGGCAGGACGCTATGCGTCAGTCGCACGCGCCACGCCGCGGTGCTCTCGGGCAGCCCCACCTGCTCACGCAGGGCGGGCAGTTCGTCACGCAAGAGGTAGAGGTCGTCACGCAACTGGCTGTAGGCGCCCTGTTTCGACATAGTGCACTACTCCCCGGCCACCATGGCCGGCAACCCGGCGCTAGCGCTCGGGGTAAACGGGCGCGCGGTTTGCGGCACCGTATGGCTCTGGCCACTGCTCTGGGACGTTCAACGAGCGGGCCGCATAGTGAGCCCAGTAGGGTGAGCGCAGCAGAGCCCGGCCCAGGGCGACAAGATCGGCCTGCCCCTTGCGGACCACGGCATCCGCCTGCTCTGGCCTGCTGATCAGACCCACAGCGGCGACCGACAAACCGCTATCGCGGCGCACCTCTTCCGCAAAGGCCACCTGATAGCCAGGCGACGCCTTTGGCCGGACGTTCACCACCCCACCGCTGCTGCAGTCTACCAGATCGACCCCATGATCCTTGAGAATGCGCGAGTACTCGGTCGCATCGGCGGGCGTATTGCCGCCTTCTGCCCAGTCTGTGCAAGAGAGCCGGATAAAGAGCGGCCTGGACTCGGGCCACTCAGTGCGGATGGCCTCTGCCACCTCCACTGCCAGCCGCGCCCTTCCAGCGTGATCGCCGCCGTAGGCGTCGGTGCGCGCATTGGCCAGAGGCGAAAGGAATTCGCTGATCAGGTAGCCATGTGCTCCATGGATCTCGATCACATCCAGCCCGGCATCGCGGGCACGGCGCGCGGCCACCCTATAGGCCGTCGCCACGCCGTCGATCCCTGCCTGGTCCAGCGCCTCGGGCGTGCGCCAGCCCTCATCGAAGGCAATCGCCGACGGTGCCACGGGCACCTCGGGCCCAAAGGCACGCTCTGCGCTCCAGGCCTTGCGCCCGGCATGTCCCAGCTGTACGCCCATCATGGCGCCCTGCGAATGGCAGAAATCCACGATCCGCGCCAACGGCGCAATCTGTGCGTCCTCCCACAGGCCAAGGTCACCCAGGCTGATGCGGCCGCCCGGCTGCACAGCGGTGGCCTCGATCATCACCAGGCCCACGCCACCACTGGCGCGTGCGCCATAGTGCACCAGGTGCTAATCGGTCGCACGCCCGTCGTTCCCGGCGGCATACTGGCACATGGGTGACATCATGATGCGATTGCGGAGAGTCATCTCCCTGAGGGTATATACGTCAAAGAGACCTGGCATGTGTGCTCCCTCCGTGCTTGATACTGTGATTGTGCCACACCATGCGCCTGCCGGCCAATACACACAGATCGCGCCGTGGATCCAGCGAGGTCATTGATTACCGTATAAATTCAGTAAACAATATTGACTTTACCCATGCGTCATGCTATACTTGGCGCGAATTGCCGCGTGGCCTGTAAGGAGAACGATATGGCGCGTATTCGATTGGGGCTTGTAGGTTTCGGGCTGATCTGGGATCAGGAGCATGAGCCCATTGTCAACACCATGACAGACATCTTTGAGGTGGTTGCCCTCAGCGCTTCCAGCGACCGCAGCGCAGCCAAGGCTGCGGCCAAGTACCCCGGACTCTTTTTCACGCGAGACTATAACGAACTGGTCACCCATCCTGACGTGGATGCTGTGGTGGTGCAAACTCCCATTCCACTCAATGCGCCGGTGACAATGGCCGCCCTGCGTGCCGGAAAAGACGTCATCGGGGAAAAGCCCATCGGGCGTACATGCAATGAAGGAACAGAGGTCCTCAGCGTCCTGGAGAGCTCCAACAGGCACCTGTACGTGCTTGACAACGCCTATTACCAGCCACGATGGGAAACGATCAAGTCCGCAGTGTCCAGCGGTGTGATCGGTCGCGTCGTGCAATACGAGCAGGTCGCCCACAGCCCGGTTGATCCTGTGCACAGGACGCAACGCAACTATGGGACCACAGACTGGCGCATCAATCCACAGTACCCCCTGGGGTACCTGCTGGACGCCGGCGTGCACCAGATCGCGGCACTTTCCAAGCTCTTTGGCCACCCTCAAGAGGTTCAGGCCATCAGCGTCAAGCTGCGCCCCGAGTACGGCGATGTGGATCAGGCCGTGATGCTATTCGAGTACCCGGACAGCGTGCACGGCATATTCAGTCACTCGGGCATGCTCACCGACCAGCGGAACTATTTCTATATCCGCGGCACCGAGGGCGTGATCGAAGTTCTGCGCGATGAGATGATCATCATAGACAATGAGGGCCGGGAGCAGCGCCGCCCTATCAGCACCTCTGGCGGTGCGGAAGAGATGTGGCGCGCCATAGCCGATGCCATCGTCCGCGGTCGGGAGGCGCCCTACACACCCAAGATGGCGTCCAGGGATGTCTGTATCCTGGATGCGATCGACCGCGCTCTGGCCCTGAATCAGAAGCAAACTATCGCAAGCTCACTCTAACCATCCCATCCTCCCCCTTCACAGGCGGGCGCGGCATATGCCGCGCCCGCCTGTGACATCTCTGTCCGTCCCAGGGGGCTGACCTCGCCCTCCAAAGCCCTTAACCCCTACATGTGGCAAGAAACTTGCCAGAAACGTTTGACAACGCTGTCATATGCTCTACAATGCCAGCAGTGTTGCACCGCACCGGTGTGGTCCGCGGCGGATCGCACGGCCAAGCAGCAACCATAGGATCTATGCTTGCGTCACCTTTGGGAGGATTCGGCGATGAAGTTGGGCATTCAGGCAGGTTCAGTCAATGATGGGACGCTGGAGGGCGCCATCGCCTACGCAAAAGCGATGGAGATACCGAGTATTGTGATCACGGCTGCCGCAGTGCCGGGATACCGGGACACCGGTCTCCTCGATGCCAGGGCACTTCAGGGCCAGGTCGCCACGGTCAAAAAGGCCGGTCTGGTGACGGATACGCTGCAGTTCTGGCCACCCTTTAGTCTGGCGGACGAAGCCGCCACGGCCGACACCCTGTCCAAGCTGGGCAAGAATATGGACGCGATAGCCAAAGCCGGGATCGGCGTGCTTTCGATGTTCACCAGTCTGGCCAAGCCCGTGGACCCCGCGGCCGAGGCCGGCCAATGGGAGCAGATCATTGCCTTTTACACTGAGATCACGGGGCTTGCGGACAAACACGGCATCAAGTTAGGCTCGCACTTTTCTGGGCACACAGGCCGCAGCCTGCTGGCCGGTGCGGCCGGCTACCGCAAGCTTTTTGAGGCGGTCCCCTCACTCAACAACGGGCTCACCTGGTGTGTGGGCAACGTCTTTGTGTCCGACGGCGAGCGGCTGTATAACCTCATGAAGGAATTCGCCCCGCGCATCCACTTTGTGCATATGCGCAGCACCAAGACGAGCTGGGGCGAGTCGCCCTACTGGTGGGACATCAAGGATGGCCCCGATATCCGCAGGATCTTTGAGATGCTCAAGGAAATCGGCTTTGAGGGCACCATATCGCACGAGCACATGCCCGACATGCCCGGCGAGAACCGCCAGGACATCACCGCGGCCTGGGCCAACGGCTATATGCGCGCCATCCTGCGCTATCTCTAGACGGATCGCTTCCAGACTCGCTTACCCGGCCTACGGGAACAACCAATGACAGACAGGAGACACAGACACATGGCTACCGAACCGACCAAGATTGGCATTCTGGGCTGCGGCGTCATCAGCGGTATCTATATCGAGACCGCGCAAAAGGTCGACGCCATCGAGCTCGCTGCCATCGCCGACGTCAACCCCGAAGCCGCCAGGTTCCGCGCCGAGCAGTACGGCATCGAGCGCGTCCTCACTCCTGAGGAGCTCCTGGCGGATCCCGAGATCGAGATCATAATCAGCCTGACACCCAACCGCCTGCATGGCCAGATCGGCAAGCAGATCATCGAGGCCGGCAAAAACCTCTACAGCGAAAAGCCCTTTGCCGTGTACCGCGAAGAGGCTCTGGAGAACGTCGCCCTGGCCGAGGCCAAGGGCCTGCGCACCGGCGGCGCCCCCGATACCTTCTTCGGCGCCGCCTGGCAGACCGCCCGCAAGGCGATCGACGATGGCCTCATCGGTGAGCCCTATGCCGCTTTCTCCTACCTCGCCGGCCGCCGCGCGCCAATGAACCCGGCCAACATGACCGACGAGCAGCGTGCACGGTATCAGGCCATGATGTCGCGTCCGACGCGGCAGACCGCACCCGGCCACGTCAGCTTTTTTGCCACCGACGGCGGCAAGTACGGCGTTTCCAACACCTTTGACATGGGCGGCTACTATCTCGCCAACCTCATCAACCTGCTCGGCCCGGCCAAGTCCGTCATGGGCATGACCAACAAGATGTTTGACGAGGTCGTCCGTATGGATCGGGTGGTCAAGATCGAGTCTCCCACCCACGTGACCGGCATCATCCAGTTCCAGTCGGGCGTGCTCTGCCAGTGGCTCACGACCTCGGACGTCTACAGCACCGAGATGCCTCACATCGAGATCTATGGCACCGAGGGCACCCTCCGTTGCCCCGATCCGAACTACTTCCCTGGCCCGGTGTACCTGCGCAAGCCTGAGAGCCAGGAACTGATCGAGCTCGAGAACAAGCATGCCATCGTCCAGGACACGCGCGGCATCGGCGTGGCCGACATGGCGGTGGGCATCAAGAACGGCCGACCGCACCGCGCCAACGGCCGCATGACTTCGCATGTCGTGGACATCATGAATGCCCTGCACGAGTCCAGCGATCAGGGCAAGCGCATCGACCTGGTCACGACCTGCGACCAGCCCAAGGCGCTGCCCGTGGATCTGCCCAACTGGACCATCGACGACTGATCGAACTGGCACATTGCCCCTGGAAAAGTGTGGACATCACAGCGGAGCCGGCCGCGCCAACGGGTGCCCGGCTCCGCCCGCTAAGAGAAAGGACTCTAGAACATGGCAACTGAACCGACCAAGATTGGCATTCTGGGCTGCGGCGTCATTAGCGGTATCTATATCGAGACCGCGCAAAAGGTCGACGCCATCGAGCTCGCTGCCATCGCCGACGTCAACCCCGAAGCCGCCAGGTTCCGCGCCGAGCAGTACGGCATCGAGCGCGTCCTCACCCCTGAGGAGCTCCTGGCGGATCCCGAGATCGAGATCGTCATCAGCCTGACACCCAACCGCCTGCACGGCCAGATCGGCAAGCAGATCATCGAGGCCGGCAAGAGCCTCTACAGCGAAAAGCCCTTTGCCGTGTACCGCGAAGAGGCCCTGGAGAACGTCGCCCTGGCCGAGGCCAAGGGCCTGCGCACCGGCGGCGCGCCCGATACCTTCTTCGGTGCCGCCTGGCAGACCGCCCGCAAGGCCATCGATGACGGCCTGATCGGCGAGCCGTACGCAGCGTTCTCGTATCTCGCCGGCCGGTGGGCTCCGCCCCCTCCCGGGGCACCGTTGCCGCAGTGGATGATTGACGCCCAGACACGCCCCACCCGCAAGGTGGAGCCGGGCCACGTGAGCTTTTTCTCGGTGGACGGCGGCAAGTACGGCGTCTCGAACACCTTTGACATGGGCGGCTACTACCTGACCAACCTCATCAACCTGCTCGGCCCGGCCAAGTCCGTCATGGGCATGACCAACAAGATGTTCGATGAGGTCGTCCGCGGCGATCGCACCATCAAGGTCGAGTCGCCCACCCATGTCACAGGCATCATTCAGTTCCAGTCGGGCGTGCTCTGCCAGTGGCTGACAAGCTCGGATGTGTTTGGCACCGGCCTGCCCCACATCGAGATCTATGGCACCGAGGGCTCGCTGCGATGCTCGGACCCGAACAACTTCCCGGGCAAGGTCTACCTGCGCAAGCCCGACAGCCAGGAACTGATCGAACTCGAGAACAAGCACGCCATCGTCCAGGACACCCGCGGCATCGGCGTCGCGGACATGGCCGTCGCCATCAAGAACGGCAGACCTCATCGCGCCAATGGTCGCATGACCTCGCACGTCGTGGACATCATGAATGCCCTGCACGAGTCCAGCGACCGGAGCAAAAAGGTCGACCTCGTCACGACCTGTGAGCAGCCCACTGCCCTGCCCGTGGACCTGCCCAACTGGACCATCGACGACTGACCACGATCAAAAGGGGGGGCTGCTGACAGGCGCCCCCAACCCGGTGCTCATCACTATCACCCATCGCGCCAGGGTGGCCTAAGGCTGCTGCACGGGCGCGTTGGTGCAGTTCTGCGAATATGCGGGGCGCAGGGCCGTCTCAGATGATGACGGCCAGTCGACCCGAGCACGGGAGGGCGCGTCATGGGTAACGAGATCATTGCCATCGGCGGCGGCTGTATTGACCACCTGTCGATCGTCAAGCGCACGCCCGAGGGCTGGGAAGAGTGCGGCGTCCCGCTGGTGCAGGGGGGCGGTCCCGCCGCCACCGGCGCGACGGCGATCGCCCGGCTGGGCACCAGCGTCGAGCTGTGGGCCTTTACCGGCGATGACTATCATGGCCAGATGATCCGCACCGAACTGGAGCGCGATGGAGTGGACATCAGCCAGATTCGCGTGGTGCCGGGCTACCGCTCGCACTGCAGCTACATCGAGGTCGATGCCGAGACCGGCGAGCGTACGATCTATGGCTCCGGTTTCGGCGTCCAGCCGCCAGATATCAACACGTTCTTTGACCCGGAACGTGCCGGCACGGCGCGAGCGCTGCTGGTGACGGCGTTTGTGCCCGAGATCGCGATGGAAGCCGCCAAGCGCGTGCACGCCAACGGCGGCAAGGTGGTGGCAGACCTGTTTCGCGTGGACGGGCCGGTGGCCGAGATGGTGCACCATGTGGACGCCATCATCCTGCCCGAGTTCACGGTTGAGCCGTTGGTGGGCAGCTTTGACATCCCCAGGGCGCTCAACGCGCTGGCGGAACTGGGCGGCAGCATGCCGGCGGTGACCGTGGGCCCCAAAGGCTGCTATTATCTCGCCGAGGGCGAGGTATACCATTGCCCGGCGTTCCAGATCCGCGCGGTGGACACCACCGGCTGCGGCGACTCGTTCCACGGCGCCTTTGCCTATGCCCTGGCCAGGGACATGAACCAGCATGAGGCGATCCGCTTTGCCTCGGCCGTCGCAGGATTAAAGGCCACGCGCCTGGGCGGGCGCTCTGGATTGCCCACGCTGGAAGCCGTGACGCAGTTCATGGCCGAGCGTCCCGACGAGGCACGCGCCCGCCGCCTGGCGGATGGGGCTACAGTCTGAGTGCATACCTCTGTGCGGACAGCCGACAAACACCTGTAAGGAGACAGCATGGTTCAGGAAATGATTGCGATCGGGAGTGGGTGCATCGATCACCTCTCGATAGTGACACGCACAGCGGACGGATGGGAACAGTGCGGCGTGCCGCTGGTGCAGGGTGGCGGTCTGGCGTCCACGGGCGCCACAGCCATCGCTCGGCTGGGCGGCGGTGTCGAGCTCTGGGGCATCGTGGGCGACGACTATCACGGCCAGATGATCCGCACAGAGCTGGAACGCGACGGCGTGGACATCAGCCAGATGGCCCTGGTGCCGGGTTATCGTTCCCCTTGCAGCTATATCGAGGTCGATGCCGAGACCGGCGAGCGCACGATCTACGGCTCTGGCTTTGATCGGCGACCCGAGAATGTCAGTTCCTACTTTGACCCGGGCCGCGCCCGCGAGGCCAGAGCGATGCTGGTCACCGGCTTTGTGCCCGATGTGGCCATCGAGGCCGCACGGAACCTGCATGCAAGCGGCGGCAAGGTCGTGGCCGATCTGGCCCGCATCGACGGACCTGTGGCGGAGATGATCCATCACGTGGATGCCCCGATCATGCCCGAGTTCGCCGTCGAGCCGCTGGTGGGCTCCTTCGACGTGCGGCGCGGCCTGGCGCTGCTGGCCGACCTGGGCGCGACGATGCCGACCTTTACCGTGGGGCCGCAGGGCTCCTACTATCTGGCCGACGGCGTGATCTATCACTGTCCCGCCTTCAAGGTCAAGGTGGTGGACACCACCGGCTGTGGCGACTCGTTCCATGGGGCCTACACCTACGCCATGGCGAAGGGATTCGACCAGCACGAGGCAATCCGCTTCTCCTCGGCGGTGGCCGGGCTCAAGGCCACCAGGCTGGGCGGGCGCTCCGGTCTGCCCACGCTGGATGCCGTCATGGCCTTTTTGGCGGAGCGCCCCGATGAGGCGCGCGCCCGCAAGCTGGACGACGGCACGCTGGCCTGAGCGACAAACGCAACAGCATGCCTGGCGGCTCCGCCTGGAGGCACAAGTCTCTGGCCGGAGCCGCTGGCTGTCCATAATCCCTTTGTTCCGGCCCGCTAAGGTTGCCAGTCTCCCAGGGTCGATCTATAGTAGCCGGCATGAGCGACACGCATCCCCCCCGTAGAGACAGGACTGTCCGCTGGCTGGAGTGGCACGGCCTCGGGCTGGTGCTCGCGCTGGCCGGCGCGCTGCGGCTGGGGTGGCCGGGCATCAACTCTTTCGGCTTTGACGAGGCCCGCGTCAGCCTGCTGGCTCTTGAGATGGCGCGCGGGGGGCAAACTCCGACTGTGGGTATCCCTTCCTCGGCCGGCGTGCCCAATCCCCCGCTCTTTGTCTGGCTGATGACCTTACCCTTTGCGCTGTCGCGGGACCCGCTCTTTGCCACGTTGTGCGTCGCCGCGTTTAGCGCGCTGGCCGTCATCCCGCTGTGGGCTATGGCTCGCCGGGCCTGGGGGCCCTGGGCGGCGCTCACGTCAGGGCTGCTCTATGCCGGCGCGCCCTATGGCGTGCTGTACGCGCGCAGCATCTGGAGCCAGGACCTGATGGCGCCGTTGGCCATCTTCTGGGCCTGGTTGGGCTGGCGCGCCATCGAGACCCGCCGCGGGTCCCTGCTGGCGCTGCACGTCGCGCTGGCCGGTCTGGCCTGGCAGGTGCACTATTCCGGGGCAGCGCTGATTCCCGTGACACTCTACCTGCTCCTGCGCTTCCGACTGTGGCGTAGCACGTCACGGGGCCCCGGCTGGCGCTGGATCCTGGCGGGCGGCGTGCTCTCTGTGGCTGCGGCACTGCCCTTTGCCGTCGCATTGCTCAGAAGCGGCGCTGTCGCCACCTCCTTTGCCGCCATTCTAGCCAGGCCCGCCGCCTGGAGTCTGGACGCCTGGCGCCTCTGGGCCGAGGTGGGCGCGGGCCACGCCTGGGAGTGGCTGCCGCTGGGCTGGGACTGGCAGTGGTCAACAGCCGCGGCCACCGCACAGCTTGGCGCCAGAGCCCTGAGCGCCGTGCTCATCGCGACAGGGCTCGTGGCGGCTGTCGCGCGCCTGTGGCATGACCGGCGTTCCACCGACACACCCGTCGTACTCGACAGGCTGGCCATCGCCTGGGCTTTAACGGCCCCCATCGTCTTTGCGCGCTCGAGCACACCGGTCTACCACCAGTACCTGCTCATCGCGCTTCCCGCCCTGACACTGTTGGGCGCCCGTGCAGCGTCCGGCCCACGGCGCTGGCAGGGACCTCTGGTGGCCGCGCTGGCACTGGCCATCGCGCTGGTACAGGGCGGCGCCGTGGCAGCGAGTATTCAGGTCAATATATCCAAGTTGCATCCAGGCGGCATGGGCACACCCTTGCTGTACCCCCGTGCCATGGCCGGACAGGTGGCGGACGGCGCGCCTGTTTACAGCCACGCACGCAGCGACGACCCGGCCTACGACGCTGACGCGGCGGCCATGAGCGTGCTCTTTTGGGGAGAGGACCTGCGGCTGGTGAACGGCGAGGCAGCGCTGCTGCTCCCCCCGGAAGGGGAGACGGCACAGTTGCTGTTCCTGTTTCCCGATAGCCCGGCACTGAACGCAGCGAGGCAGTTCGCCCGGTACACGAGCGAGACCTCTTACCCCAGGCGAGCGGGCGAGCCGGCCTACACGGTGCTGGAAGCGAACGGGCTGAATCCGGCCAATCTGGCGCCACTTGAGGGACAGATGCTGCAGAATGGCGTGGCACTTACCGGCTGGTTTGCGAAACGCACCGGCACGACATTGGCGGTCGCAACCTGCTGGCACGTGACGGATGCCTTTGTACCGGGCCGGTATCATCAGTTCAACCACCTCTATGCGGCGGATGCGGACGCGCCTCTGGCCGTGCGGGACGCGGCGCTATCCTCGGGAGCCTGGACGGCCGGGAATGCGGTGATCTCCTGGGCCACCTTTGAGGTGCAGGACTCCCGGCCGCTCTATCTCGAACTGGGCATGTACACCTATCCGGACGTGGTGAGAGTGCCAGTCAGCCATGGCGCAGAGGCGATTCGCCTGGGCCCCATCCCGTAAGCAGCCCACCGATATCGGCAAGCCTGGTGAGCAGACCCCGGGTCACGCTTGGCAAGCACGCCGTTTTCGGCTAGAGTTGCAGCATCATGGTGCCCGGGGAGCGCAGTCACGCCGCGCCCCTCGGGAGGCCAACACGAACGACGAGAGGAGCACAATGAGCGACGTTCTGGCGAAACTGCACGAACTGAACCCAACCCTGGATTTCAAGCACATCAGCGACCCGGCCTTTGAGCGCTTTGGGCACTATTTGCCACAGTACGACGCCACCGAGATGATCGAGCGGACAGCGGCGATCGTGCCTCAGACGGAGCGCGTGGCTTACGAGACCTCAGTCGCGGCCCTGGAAGAGCCCAGCGCGCTGAACACGGCCCTGATCCAGGAAGTCTATGGCGGCATGGATGTCCAGGTCGGCTGGTGCTATGGCCACAACAACGCCCTCAACGGTGTCGAGTACCATCGCGGCAGCGAAGTGAACGTGATGGTCACAGACGCGATATTCCTGGTGGGACACCTGCAGGATGTCGAGTTCGGTGAAGAGATCCGCTATGACACGGCCAGGATCGGCGCATTCTACGCCCCCAAGGGCAGCGTCATCGAATGCCCGGCCTGGAACCTGCACATGGCCCCGATCTCGGTGCGCGAAGGCGAGCAGTTCTGCGTGCTGGTGTACCTGCCCCGCGGCACCAACGAAAAGCTGCCCTACACCGTCCCGCAGACCGGCGAGAACCGCCTGCTGCGCGCCGTGAACAAGTGGATGATGGGACACACCTCCCTGGAGCGGATGATCCAGGGAGGTGTGTATCCCGGGCTGGTAGGTGAGAATCCTACCGTCAAACCCATCTGATCACATGAACGGTGACCGGCCCCGCGTGTGGACACGCGGGGCCGGTGCGTGCCAGCCGAGGTCCAAGTGTCAATTGCCCGCAAGGATACCCGGAAACTGGTTGAGACACGGCCAGAGAAACCTCGGCAGAGGTTGAGAAGCGCTCACCGTTACATCTTATTTGGCATTGCCCCGCTCTGTCGCATCACCGCCGCGGTTAGCCTGCTGGGCAACGGCCATGATCAATGGGTGCACAGGGGTCCTGATTACTCCGTTACCGGAGTCTACTGGCCGGCCCTGGGCTGGTATCTGCCGGAGACCGGGGAAAGACTACCGGCGACCGCCACGGAAGGCATGCTTCTGAGACAGGCCGTGTCTGCCATTCCGGTCATACTGTCAGAGTCAGAGGAGTCTTAATGAGAATGCTGGCGGGGGGCCGCTGCGCTGCGTGTTCTGTGAGAGCGAGCTGCCTTTGGCCAGGCATCGTCATAACCGCCTTTGCGTGTCTGGCGACGATCTACTCAGTGGTGAACCCGATTCTCGAGAGCCTCGACGAGATCCCCCATTATGGCTACATCGAGCACCTGGTGGGCGGAGGGGGGCTACCTGTCCAGCGGCCGGGCGAGAACACGGTCTACGAGCAGGAGGGCAGCCAACCGCCCCTGTACTATGCACTCGGCGCTCTGTTGCTCTCGGGCATCGACGTGCCCGAAGGTGTGGACAGCCTCAATCGTAACCCACATGCGTTGATCGGCATCGGCCTGGCCCGTGAGAACCGTAACGTCCTGGTGCACTCAGAGTCAGAAGGGTGGCCGTGGCGCGGGCTATCGCTGGCGGTTCACATGCTGCGCTTGTTCTCGGTAACCCTGGGAGCGTTGACGGTGTGGGGCATTTACCGCCTCGGCAGGCTCCTGTTCCCGACTGAACCGGCCCTTGCACTTGGCGGGATGGCTTTTGCCGCATTCAATCCCATGTTCATCTATCTGTCATCATCTATAAACAACGACAATCTTGTTATCTGTCTATCAACGTGGGTGCTGGTAGGCTGTGTGCAGACCATCCAGCGGAAACCCACGCTGCTACAGTGTGTGTCGCTTGGTACGCTCGCAGGGTTAGCGGCCATCGCCAAAGTAAGTGGTGCCCTGCTCATTCCTTTCTCGCTCCTGGCGCTGGCCGTGTCCCACTCAAGTGCAGTCCCTGCCGGGCGCGTGACGTCTCAGGTCTACTCTGGGACTCTTGTACCGCGGATCAGAAACCCAGCCAGATACATAAAACAGGCTCTCGTTTTCCTGGGCGTTGCCTCTATGATTGCTGGATGGTGGTACGTACGCAATCTGGTGCTGTACGGTGAGCTGACGGGCACGAAGGCAATGCTCTCCGTATTCGGTACTCGCAACGGCCCGATCACTCTGCAATCACTCTTCCAGGAATACAAGGGCTTCCGGATGAGCTATTGGGGACTGCTGGGCGCCGTCAACATCGTAATTCGCCCAGGCTCGGCGTACATCTTGCTCGAGACGATCTTTGCCCTCGGCGTCGGTGGCGCCATCCGCTGGATTGCGTTACGCGCCAGGGAGCAGGAACCGCCTGGCAACATAGAGCTATCTGCGGCCTTTTGGGCATCGCTGGGGCTGCTGGTGCTGTGGACCGTCGCACTCCATGTATCACTGTTGCGATGGACATCTCTGACCTACGCTTCGCAGGCACGCCTGATCTTTCCGGCCCTTGGGGCATTGTCTCTGCTCGTGCTCTGGGGCCTCTGTGCCTGGTTCCCCCCGCGACTCTGGAGCAGGGTGATCACCACTGCCGTCGCGATTGAGGCGATTGTGGCCATCGCAGTGCCCTGGACGACCATCGCACCTGCGTATCGGACTCCAGACACACTGAGTGTGGAGCAGATTCCAGAGTCCGCCCTGAGCTTCCACACACGTTACGGCGACGCGATTGCGCTTGTGGCCTATGAGCTAGAGGACATCAGCCTTGAGCCCGGCGAGTCCACCATGGTAACCCTGTACTGGCAGGCCCTGGCACCAGTCGACAGGGACTATAGCGTCTATCTTCATCTCTTTGGTCGTGATGGCGAGATGATCGCCTTTCGCGACAGCCTGGCGGGCATGGCACTCTACCCCAGCAGCCGCTGGAAACCCGGCGAGGTCATAAGGGACTCGTATGAGCTGAGGATCTCCCCGGATGCGACAGGCCCAGTCGCCGCCCGCCTGAATGCGGGCCTGTATCTGTACCCCACGATGGAACGGCTGCCGGTCTCTGATGGGCTCGGGCGAGAGGTCCTGCAACCGACGCTCGGATACATCAAGATCGAGGGCGCCGGGAACGCCCTCGATGCGAACTATGCGCTAGACTATACACTGGGCGACGGCGTGCGGCTGGTCGGCTATGATCTCGAGGAGAGTCGCGTCGCCGCGGGCCAGAACTTGCGGCTGACGTTGTACTGGGAGACCGCGCCGCTCGAGGCTGAGTACACGGTGTTTGTGCACCTTGTGAATGCTGATGGCCGTCTGCTGGGTCAGGGAGACGGGCCTCCGATGGCAGGCCAGTACCCGACGACGTACTGGGGCACTGGCGAGTCGATCATTGACGTACACGACCTTCTCATAGAAGCGGATGCGCCGTCCGGCGAAGCGATCATTCTGGTTGGACTATACCGGGAAGACGGCCAGCGTCTTCCGGTGAGCCTCCATGGCCAGCCTGCGGGAGACAGCGCCTTTATCACCACGGTGGCTATCAGCGAGCCATGACGTCTGGCTCGTGTGACGTTTCGCACGCACGCATCGCCGCGGAATTGGCCGGCTGGCGCTCCTGTCGCCGGCACGGGCGTCCAGATGCTGACCAACTCTGCATCGACAGATCCCTCTCTCCAGGCGCAGATCGCCTCGGGGAAACTAAACCATGATGGACATACCAGTTTGCGAGTTCCGAGTCGGCCCCGACATCGCCCTGCAACACCTGCTCTCGTTGTATGCATCCGTCGGATGGACTGCCTACACCGCGCCGGAACGTCGCGCGGACCTGGCGCGAGCCGTCCGGAATTCGTCCTTTGTGATCACGGCCTGGCGCGACCAACTCCTCGTGGGCCTGGCGCGCTGCCTCTCGGACGATGTGGCCATCGTGTACATCCAGGATGTGCTCGTGCGGCCAGAGTACCAGGGGCACGGCGTCGGCACGCACCTCGTCGAGGCCTGTCTCGAACGCTATCAGCACGTGCGGATGGCCGTCCTGCTAACAGACACAGACCCCGTCACTTCTCGATTCTATCAGCGCCTGGGCTTTAGCAGGACGGGCGCGCCCGGAACAGCTGAGCTGGATGCTTTTGTGCGTTTGACCGAGCCAAACTCCGGCTGAGGCGCTGCGCCTTTAGCTCGCAGCGGCGTCGGCGTACGGCAACACCCACATTGGATTGCGGCCCAGCGGGTAGACGGCGATCGGCTCGAGCTGGCCCGACTCGCGGATCACGCGGTACGCCGCAAGTTGGTCCGAGCCCAGCCCGGCCACGTAGACGAACCGGCCTGTGGGATCGATACCAAAGGCACGAGGCGCCGGCTCCGTGGGCTGGTGCCCCGCCGGCGCCAGCATTCCGGTACCGGCCTCCACCTCAAAGATTGCCAGGCTGTCGTGGCCGCGGTTCGAGACATACAGCCACCTGCCCTGCGGGTCCAGGTGGATCTGCGCGCAGGTGTTCTTCCCCGCCCATCCCTCGGGCAGCGTCGACCAGGTGCCCAGCAGCGACAACTGACCGTTAGTCCGGTCGCGGCAGTAGGCAGCGACAGTGCTCGAGTCCTCGTTGGACGTGTACAGCCGCTCCAATGCGGGGTGATACACGTAATGTCGCGGCCCCTGCCCCGGCCCGGTCGGCGCCAACTGCGTGCTCAATGGTGCTAGCCGGCCGCTATCAGCATCAAAGCTGAACTGATCGATACGGTTGGCCGGCATCGTCTGGGGAACATAGGCAAAAGCATTCCCGGGGTCGACCTGTATGCAGTGCGCATGGGGCTCAAGCTCTACCCACTGCACGGCCTCGGCATCGAGTGTGCCGTCGGCACGCACGCGGTGCACCGCACAACGGCCCGCCGAATAGTACGCCGTAAGCACAAAACGACCGGAGCGGTCGACGGAGACGTAGCAGGGATCTTCGGGTAGCGAGATCACGGCCGGTGAAGGATCTAGCACAGCCTCTGGATCGAGCCGGACCATGGCCAGCCCGGGCTCGGCTCGCAGCCCGACCACCAGCCAGCGCCGCAGCGGATCCAGCGCCAGAGGCGCAGGCCCGCCGGCCAGAGGGTACTCTAGCTCCACCGACAGTAGTCCGCTGGTCGGATTCATCCGAAAGACAGTGATGAGATCGGCGTCCTGCTGGGCCACGAGCACACGATACACCATGGCATTCACCTCCCCCTGGATCAACAACCTGCCGAGGCCGCGGCCTGGCACACTACCTAAGGCTCCTCATACAACCCCAGCTCCTGCGGGGCGTCGGGGCTCCACAGTGGGCTTATCGATGTCCCACGATGGATACCTCGAATGGCATAGGCCAGCATCGGCGCCACGCTGAGGATCTGCAGCTTGGGGTGGTGCTTGGGTGGCGGCACCAGCACCGTGTCGGCCACGACCAGCTCGGCCAGCCAGTCAGCATCGAGCCGGCTCATGGCGCTGGGCAGCAGCACAGGGTGCGTGATCGCCAGGTGAACCTCCGGGCGTGCGCCCTGCTTGAAGAGCTCTGGAATCTGCCCCAGAACACTGCCGCTGGCCATGATATCGTCGATCACAATCGGGATCTTGTCTCGCACATCGCCGACGATGTGTGTCGTCTCCACCCTGCCGCCACCATCGCGGCGCTTGTGCATGACCACCAGAGGCACGCCCAGTGCCTGGGCATAGCGGCCGGCCAGACGAGCCCTTCCCACATCTGGCGAGACCACCACCGCATCCTTGACGAACCCCTGGTTCATAAAGTAGCGGGCGAAAATCTGATAGGCCTGCAGCCAATCCACAGGGACCGTGAAAAAGCCCTGGATCGCCTCAGCATGGATATCGACATAGATCACACGTGCCACGCCGGACGCCTCCAGCATGGAGGCCACCACACGAGCACTGATCGCCTCGCGGCCGCGGGCCATGCGCTCCTGGCGGGCATAGGGAAAGTAGGGGATGATCGTGGTGATCTGCGCCGCGGATGCTCTGCGCAAGGCGTCGACGATCAGAAGTAGCTCCACAAGGTGCTCGTTGACGGGAGCCGAGCAGGGCTGGATGATATACACGTCCTTCTTGCGGACCAGCTCCTCGATCTGAATGTACACCTCTGTGTCGGGGAAGCGGTCTATCAGCAGCCCGCCGAGCGGCAGCCCCAGGCGGTGCGCCACGGCCTGCGCCAGAGGCCGGTTGGCCCGCCCGGAAAAGACGTACATATCGTCCTCCGACGGGTCTCGCCAGGCCATATCCTCGAGGCCCATGACATTGGCCTCGATGTCATTGACCAGAGCGGAGGCATGGCCTTCCTGCCCGCCGCGCCGGTAGATCTCGGGCAACAGGCGGCAGGTGGTCTCAAGCCCCTCAAAGGCCGTATCCGCCGAATCAAGCCCAGGGGGCAGCGCACGCAGCCGGTCTTCGACCGTGTATACGACATCCTGCAACTCATCCATGTTGTGATGCAGGTGCAGGCTACCACCCTCCTCGAGTTGGTATACAAAACCCCAGTTGCGCCATGCGCCACCTGCTGCCCAGCGCGCCTGCAGTATCCGGTACTTGGCCTCCATCGCTCCTCCTCCGGGCGTTACCTCCGCCACGAGTTGCGGACAGCTCCCCTTGACACCCAAATTATAGCGCCGGGACGATCAGGACGCCAGACCCCTGCGGGCTATTTCAGCAAACAGCTGTATGCCATCGCGCGAGTCAGTGACAGAGTCAGTACGGAGCAGGAGCGGGTCAAGCAGGAGCATACTGCAACGTGGAGCTGGGGTGCGGCTTGTGCAGATCACTGTGGGAGGGATAGGTCGGGTCAGCGTTGCGGGCCCAGCCGCGCCATGACATGCGCGTCGACCAGTGTGCCCTCGCGCAGGGCATACTGTCGTTTGGTGCCTTCACGCACAAAGCCAGCCTTTTCGTAGAGCCTGATCGCAGCGACGTTATCGGTGTACACCTCGAGCTCCAAACGCGTCAGTCCCAGCCAGTTACCGCCAGATCGATGATCGCGTTCAGCAGCGCCCGGCCAATGCCGCGGCCCCAGTAGGCCCCATGCACAGCGACGCCCGGCTGGCCCACATGGATACGCCGGCCTCCCATGACCTGCAGCCAGCCCTATCCCACCACGCGGTCATCCATCACGGCCGCGAGCACATGCGAACTTTCGCTCCTGGCCTCGAGCCGTTTACGGGCTGTCGCCAGAGTGAGGCTGGGAAGTTGCAGCGTCTGTCTTTGGACCCCGAGGCAGGTCATGATGGCGTGCCAGTCGCGGTAATCGTCGGTCTCCAGCGGGCGAATCTCAACAGGACCGTCGTGCGCACTCATGCGTGTCACCTCCTGGAGGTGTCAACGGCTGTTGCTGGCCCGCAGCTCAAAGATAGCCAGGCCGGCGCGCCAGTTGGCCATGAACCGGCCCACCCGCCGCGCCGTGGGCACCAGGTACATCTCACGCACCACGCTCAGCCCCTCCTGTTCGCACAGCAGGCGAAAATCCCGGATAGTGCACATGTGAACGTTGGGTGTGTTATACCATTCATAGGGAAGCAGCCGGTGCCGCGGCATCCTGCCGGTCAACAGCAACTGCAGCCGGGTCTTCCACCAGCCGAAATTGGGAAAGCTGATGATGGCGCGCTCGCCCACGCGCAGCATCTCATGGATGACCCGCACGGGGTCGGCCGTCTGCTGTAGCGTCTGGCTGAGCAGTACCAGGTCGAATGATCCGTCCCGGTAGTGCTGGATGCCTTCCAGCATGTCGCCGTGATAGACGGGCACGCCGCGCTCGATGCAGTGGCGCACGTGCGTCGGATCGATCTCGATGCCGCGCACCTGGCATTGGCGCCGGGCCTGCAACTCGGCAAGGAGATCGCCGTCTCCGCACCCGAGATCCAGCACCCGGGATCCCACGGGCACCAGATCGCCCATGAGCTGGTAATCGAGCCGTTGCTTGACGGCCGCCTTTTCCTCAACCCAGCTCACAGCGCACCTCCCTGTCCGCGCACGCGGCCATACGCGTTGCTCAGGAACCCGGTCACCGTGTCGGAGAGCTCGGCATTCGGCAGGAAGAATGCATCGTGACCATAGTCGCTCTCGATCTCCACGAATGTGGTTGGCACACCATTGGCCTGCAGAGCGCGCACGAGTTCGCGAGACTGTTCTGTAGGGAACAGCCAGTCGCTGCTAAAGGACACCACCAACGTCTCTGCCTTGAACGCTTCAAAGGCCTGCACCAGCGACCCATGGCCATTGGCAATATCGAAATAGTCGATGGCCTTGGTGATGTAGAGATACGTGTTGGCATCAAAGCGACGAACAAAGGCGTTGCCCTGGTAGCGCAGGTAGCTCTCCACCTGAAACTCGGTGCCAAAATCATAGCCGAGAGCATCCCGGTCCTGCAGGCGGCGACCGAATTTGCGGTGCATCTGCTGATTGGAGAGATAGGTAATGTGCGCGATCATGCGGGCCACGGCCAGACCCGCCTCGGGCGAGCGCTGGCCGTAATAGTCGCCACGGCGCCAGTCGGGGTCGGCCATGATCGCCTGGCGGCCCACCTCGTTAAAAGCGATCCCCTGGGCTGTCAGCCGCGCCGTGGTAGCGATGGCGATCACCGACGCCACCCGATCCGGATAGCGCACGGCCCAATCCAGAGCCATCATGCCGCCCATGCTGCCGCCCACCACACACAGCAGGCGCTCAATACCAAGGTGGCTGATCAGCCGCTCCTGGGCGCGCACCATGTCGCTGAGGGTCAGTATCGGGAAATCAAGCCCAAAGGGAGCGCCAGTGTCCGGGTTAACGCTGCCCGGACCGGTGCTGCCCTTGCAGCCGCCCAGTACGTTGATGCAGATCACAAAGTACCGGTCGGTGTCGAACGCCTTGCCCGGGCCCACCATGATATCCCACCATCCGGGCCGTTTGTCCGAGGGATCATGATACCCTGCCGCATGGGCATCACCTGTCAGAGCGTGAAAGATGAGCACCGCGTTGTCACGCTCCGGGCTCAGTTCCCCATAGGTCTCATAGGCCTGCGTGATGGGGCTGAGCGAGCGGCCGCAGTCCAGCAGCAGAGGCGCATGGCAAGTCCAGTGGCGCGTCTCGACCAGCCCCACCGAGTGTGCCCCTCCGAAACGTGAGCCATTGTCGATATCGATCACATCATCGATGGACACAGTTCGCCTCGCCCCTCCCTCAGACGCTCTTTGCCAGCGCCTGATCGAGGTCGCCCAAGATGTCAGGCAGATTCTCGATGCCGATCGACAACCGGACAAAGTCCGGGGTCACTCCAGCCGCGATAAGCTGCTCCTCGGTCAATTGCTGATGGGTCGTCGAGGCCGGATGGATGGCCAGACTCCTCGAGTCGCCGATGTTAGCCAGATGGCTGAACATCTGCAAGCCTTCGATAAAGCGTCTCCCGGCCTCCAGGCCTCCCTTGACACCAAAGCCCACCATGCCGCTGGCCCCCTCGGAGAGGTACTGCTGCGCATAGCGGTGGCTCGGATGGCTCTCGAGTCCGGGATACAACACCCAGGCCGCCCGCGGGTGCTGCTCCAGAAACTGTGCCACCGCCAGGGCGTTCTCACTGTGCCGCGCCATCCGCAACCCCAGCGTCTCGACACCCACCAGCGTGAGGAATGAGTTGAAGGGGCTAATGCAGGCCCCCATGTCTCGCAGCATCCCCGTGCGGCAGCGCGCTGCAAAGGCCGCCGGTCCAAACTGCTCGGTAAAGCACACCCCATGGTAGGCCGGATCGGGCGACGAGAACTCGGGAAAGCGCCCGTTGTCCCAGGGGAAATGGCCGCCATCGACGACGATACCGCCGATGGAATTACCGTGCCCGTTCAGGTACTTGGTGAGGCTGTGTACCACAATGTCGGCCCCGAAACTGAGCGGCCGGCACAGGGCTGGAGAAGCGGTCGTATTGTCAACGACAACCGGGACGCCCGCGCGGTGCGCAACCGCCGCGATCCCGAACAGATCGGGCACCGCCAGCCGGGGGTTGCCAATCGTCTCCAGGTACACCGCGCGCGAGCGATCGCTCAGCGCCGCCTCGAAACCCTCGGCATCGTCCGAATCGACCCAGACCGTCTTGATGCCCAGTCGCTCAAACTGCCCGGTCAGCAGCGTCACTGTGCCGCCGTACAGGCGGGTGCTGGCGACGATCTCATCGCCCGGCCTGCACAGGGCAAGCAGCGTCGCGCTAATGGCCGCCATCCCTGAAGAAAAGGCCACCGCCGCGACGCCCTGCTCCAGCGCGGCCACACGCTGTTCCAGGATATCGTTGGTTGGATTTTGCATGCGACTGTAGATGTTGCCGGACTCTTCCAGGGCAAACAGCCGCGCGGCGTGCGCCGTGTCGTGAAACACATAACTCGCCGTCTGGTAGATCGGCACGGCAGATGAACCCGTCACGCTGTCGAAGGAGTAACCGGCGTGCAGCGCAAGCGTATCGAAACCGGAAAAGTCAGGCATCAGGCACCCCCATAGGGCTGGTAACGTCTACCCGCCAGTCGCGCGGCGCCTTTGCCATGATCGGTCGGATAGCAGGTCGATAAAGTGAGGGAAAGGATACACCAAAGCCGGGCGACAGGCCAATGGCGCAAACGATGCCTATGGCCTCGGAAGCTCAGCCGACGGGGGCGCCGGTGACAAACAGCGCTGCAGTAGCCGCCACCACCAGCACTCCCAGGATGACGACCAGCACGTTGGTCGCGCGCCGGTTGGTGTGCGCCTTCATTAGATGGCGGTCATTGACGAGCTTGAGCATCAGCAGCAGGACGACCGGCAACAGCACGGCATTGGCCACCTGCGAGAGCCACATCAACGGAAAGAGCGGCAACCCGGGAATCAGCACTATGACGATGCTGAGCACGATGATCGCGGTGTAGAGGCCGTAGAAAACCGGGGCGCTGTCTGCCGATTGATCCAGGCCTCGTTCCCAACCAAAGACCTCGCACACCGCGTAGGTTGTGGCCAGCGGCAGCACAGACGCGGCGAGCAGAGAAGCCCCTAGCAGGCCCACGCCGAACAGCACCTCCGCCCATTGCCCGGCAACTGGCGCCAGCGCCATTGCAGCCGCTTCTGCGTCAGCTACCTGGATTCCATGCACAAAGAGCGTAGCCGCCGTACAGATAATGATGAAAGCAGAAACGATGTTGCCAACTGCTGCCCCAAAGATGACGTCCAGCCGTGACTGCGGATATTCATCCATGGTCACGCCCTTGTCAGCAACCGAGGCTTGCATATAGACAGCGGCCCAGGGCGTGATCGTGGTACCCACCGTCGCCAGTACGGCGAGGATATACTGGCGGTCAGCCTGGATAGTCGGGACTATGGCTGCCTTGAGGATCTCCTTCCAGGGAGGATCGATCATGATCGCCGAGGCGACATAAGCCACCGCATATAGTGACAGCACCAGGAGCACCCGCTCAACCCGCCGGTACGAACCCCGGGTCACCAGAAGCCAGACACCCAGTCCCGCCAGCGGTACCGCAATATAGCGGCTGATGCCAAACAGCTCAGAAGCACTTGCGACGCCGGCAAACTGCGCGGCCGTTGTCCCCAGATTGGCCAGCACCAGGGCCAGCATCATGAAAAACGTCAGTTTCAGCCCAAAGCGCTCGCGTATAAGATCCGTCAGGCCCTTGCCGGTCACCGCGCCCATGCGCGCCGCCATCTCTTGCACGGCGACTTCGCCCAGCGTGATCCACACCAGGATCCAGAGAAAAGTGTAGCCAAAGGTCGACCCTACCATCGAGTACGTGGCAATACCGGGGGCATCGTTGTCCGCACTGGCGGTGATCAGGCCGGGGCCCAGAATCGTCAGAAAGAGAAGCAGTCTCCGAATTGTGCCCTTTAGCCGCTGTATAAACATCGCCTCGCTCCCCCTCGCCGAGAGTTGGCAGCCATCCGATGCGCCATTTGCCCGACATCGCTCATGGCGGGCTCAGAAACGGGCCGTCTCGGTGCGCGCCTGGAGGCATTGACAACTGGGACGCGCAAGAGTCGCTGATACGCCATGGATAGATAACCATCTTGCAGTCAGTAGAATCGCGGTATCCGCTTTTTCCAGGCCGTAGGGATAGCAGCGTCGATCGCATCATCGACGGTGACGATCCCTTGAATGACGCCTTCTTCATCGACGACCGGTATCTCGAGCAAGTTGTAGCGTGCAACGAGTCGGGCCACCTGCTCCTGTTCCTCAAGAGGGCCTACGGTAATCAGCTCCGTTTCCATGATCTCGTCAACGGTCTCATCGGGGTCGGCCATGACCAGATCCCGCAAAGAAACCATTCCGCGGAGCTTGTTCTCCGCATCGATGACATGCACATAGTAGAGCGTCTCGTCCTCCTGAGCCAGAGTCGATTGCCTGAGGTAATTCAGCGCCTCTCCGGCCGTAAACCCCATCGGCAGCGTCGTGAACTCACTGGTCATGATGCCGCCGGCCGTATCCTCTGGGAAAGCCAGCAGGCGGACCATATCCACGGACTCGGGATCCTCCATCAGTTCGAGGTAGTTCTCACGCTGCTCGACCTCCATCGAGGCCAGGAGATCCACGGCATCGTCAGGGTCCATCTCTTCCAGCACGTCAGCAGCACGCTCTGGAGCCAGCGACATGAGCAAGGACATCTGCAGATCGGGTTCGACCTCTGAAATGGTGTCAGCTGCGGTCTCGTCATCGAGGATATTGAGCAGCGTGAGGCCGGAGGGCCGGTCCATGTCCTCTATGATATCAGCGATGTCCACCGGGTTTAGCTGGCGAATCTTGTCCTGCGTGACCCGCAGCCGAATGGGGGCATCCGACTGCACGGGGGCCACATCCTGCCACGGGATCACCTGCTCCGAGAGGTCACGGCCAAAGGCGCGGAGCACGCGGCCACTGAGGTTTTCAACACCCAGGCGCCGCAGCATGCTGCTGGTCCCGACCGAAACGCCGGTGAGGTAGTAGTGCCCGGTAGTCTCCGCACGGGTCAGCTGCAGGTCGTTGACACGCACCAGCCTGCGCCCCTCCACGTCCACGATCTGCCGGTCAAGCACCTGGCGGCGAAGGCACAGTTCGTCGCCGCGCAGCTCATAGACCTGCGGCGTGACCGCGTTGAGGATGATGGCCGGACTCAGCGTCGATACCTGGGAGCCGGGAACGTACATCTCTGAGCCATCCTCAGCTACCATCAGAAGCGCACGCAGCACCGGCGCTCCGTGATCGGTCTCTAGAAAGAGCAGATCCTGGCATTTGCCGAGCCGGGTCGCCTGAGCATTCCACACCGGCTGGTCGAGAACATGGCTGAGATAGGTGGCCATCGCATTGCCTCCTGAATGGGCTGTCGCCGCGCCATTGCGGACCGTCTGCATTAAGAAACCGCGGCGATCGCCGCGGCCCTTTGACAGACACACCCCACGCCCGGAGGCGCGATTCTACGGGGAATCGAGCATCACTCGTTTAGAGTGCGCGTGAGGTATGTCGTCAGGTTGGTTTGCCGTGGTATCGGTGTTCATAGCTTCCATCATAATTTTCTGGCACATGCGCCAGCTCTGAGGGTATTCTAGGGCAACGCCACGCCGCCGTCAAGCCCCGAACTCGAGCAATTGGGGCAGGTCCGGCTGTTGCCACGGCGCGTTGGCAGACGCCGGGATCCGGCGCCTTGACGCCGCTGCCCGGCGCCTTATGATTGTCGCCATACAGCGTCACAGGCAGTGGATTGCCGCGCCAGCTACAGGGAGAAATCATGTTTGAGCGCATGGACCACGTGGCACTGAGCGTCCGCGACATGGAGCGGGCGATCGCTTTTTACCATGACACCATAGGCTTTGAGGTCGTTCTTGACCGCGAGTTTACCGCACCGATGGCGCGTTTGATCAACGTGCCGGAGGCGGACGTGCGCATCGTGCACCTGCGCTTTGGTGAGGCCATGCTGGAACTCTTCCACTACCGCACGCCGGCCGGACGTCCCCGCCCCGAGGATCAGCGGCAGAGCGATCTGGGCCTCACACACCTGGGCTTTATCGTCAGCGACTTTGACGGTACGTTTGCGATGCTCAAAGAGAAGGGTGTCACTTTTGTGGGTGAAGCGGTCGAGATCAGGCCGGGTGTGCGCGTGGCCTACTTTTACGGGGCCGAGGGCGAGGTATGCGAGATGCGCGAGATCCTGCCCGCAGAGGGGCAGTCATGAGTCAGGACAACGCCATGCACGCCGCGAGAGATGAGACCTGTATCGTCTCTCTCATCGACCTGTTTGTGACCGGTGAGGGACCCTATTTCCACTACCGCATCCCGGGCATCATCGCTACCGGCAACGGCCGCATCCTGGCGTACTCCGAGGCCCGCTACGGCCGCGGCGACTGGGAGCCCAGTGACATCCTGATGCGCGCCAGCGACGACGCTGGCGAGACCTGGGGCCCCGCGCGGGTTCTGGCCGCACACCGCGACTATGGTCCCGGCTGCATGAACAATCCGGTGATGATCGCTGGCCGCAACGGCACGGTCCACCTGCTGTACTGTCATGATTACCGGCGGGCTTACCACCGGCAAAGCGAGGGCGGCGGACACACCTTTGGCCCGCCCGTCGACATTACCCCGACCTTTGAGTGCTTACGCCCCGAGTATCCCTGGACCGTGCTGGCGATCGGACCCGGGCACGGCATCCAACTCAGCGGCGGCCGGCTGCTGGCACCCATCTGGCTTTCAGCCAGCCCCACGCGCGCCCACGAGCCCAACCGCGCGGGGGTCATTTACAGTGACGACCATGGCGCCACCTGGCAGGCCGGCGAACTGGTCCCCGATACGATTCCGAGCTGCAACGAGACCGAGGCGGTCGAACTGGGCAACGGCCATGTGCTGCTCAACATGCGCAACCTCGGTGCTGCCCGCAGACGGGCGCTCACGTGCAGCGCCACCGGGATCGGTCCCTGGTCCGAGCCGATGTACGATCCCGCCCTGCCAGAGCCGCGCTGTTTCGGCAGCCTCCTGCGCGCCGGCACCGACAGTGGTACAGGAGCACTGTACTTTGTGAACCCTGACTCGCTTGCGGATACCGTGGCGCCGCCAGGGCGGGCGGCGCCACGGGTGAACCTGACCCTGCGCGCCTCTTTCGACGAGGGGCAGACCTGGCCAGCGGCGGCGGTCATCGACGCTGGACCGGCGGGGTATGCGGATCTGGCCGAAGCGGCCGATGGCAGTCTGTTGTGCCTGTACGAGCGCGGCCGCGTCGCCCGCCCTGAGGGAGGCATCGGTGCGCTGGCGCTGGCCCGGCTGGATGTGTCGTGCCTGATACGACATCGCGAACAGAGCGTGCCCGGCACGGCCGCCGGCGCCGCACGCCCGGAGGGGCAGTAACATGCCCCTGCCGATGGTACATCTGGCCGTCGCCGTGACAATGCTCCCCGAACTGGACGCCCTCGAGGCGCCCGCCTTTCTCCTGGGCAACCTCGCCCCGGATGCCATTCACATGCGCCCCGGCTGGACCGGCGATGACAAGCGCAGGGTGCATCTCCACCTGAGCTCTACAGACGTGCCCGATGGCGCGCAGGATGCAGCACGCGATCTCATCCTGCGCTGGCGGGAGCAGGGCGTAGTCATAGAGCCTCTGCATGTCGGGTACATCACGCACGTGCTGACGGACCTGCTCTGGCGCGCTCATGTATGGCTGCCACTGCGGCGCGCGCTGCCGGAAGAGATGGATTATGCACAGGGCCGCGCGCTGTACTATCGCGAGACCGATGAGATCGACCGGCAGATCTTAAGGACCGCCCCCTGGCGTGACCAGGTATGGCGGCTGCTGGCGGAAGCACAGCCGGCAGACGTCCCCGGCATGGTGAGCGCCAAAGAGATTGCGCTCTGGCGGCAGCGCACGCTGGCGTGGTTTGATCATCTCGCGCCTGTCACAGAGCCGCTCCGCCATCTGACCATAGACGGCGTCCTGTCCTTTGCTGAGGATGCCGCCGCGCAGGTGCAGGAGTGGCTCGAGGAGTGGGGCAGCTGGCCGCCCACGTCTTGGGAGAGGTGTGCAACATGATGCCAGCGCTATCCGGCGTTGCCATGCGGGCACTGCTCGCGGGGGTGGTCTATCTGCTGGCGTGGCTCGCGGCCGTGCTGCTGGCCGACGCCGCCGGACAGCGATTGGCCCTGCGTGATACGCCGCGCGCGCAAAGAGCGCTGACCTGGCGGGGATGGGGCTATCTGGCCCGCATCCTGGGACTCGCATTCACGCTCGGCTACCTGTACCTGGCGCTGACGCACAACTATCTGGAGCCGTTTACCATCGGCCTGGTGCCATTGAACTGGCAGGAGGTGTCGGACTGGTTGCCGGCTGTGGCGGGCATCTCCAGCCTGTGGGCTGCCCTCCTGTGGGGTCTGTACTGGGCGCCCTACCAGCATCGTGAGGACCACAGCCCCTGGCAGGCCTATGGGACGCCTCTCGGCTTGCCCGCGCACGTGCTCAACCTGGAGATGCAGGTGACCATCTTGCGCGGCGCGCTGATCCCCCTGCTCGGCGCTTACTGGGGACCCTGGGCGGCGTGCCTGGTGCGAGCGCTGGTCTCTCTCGTCAATCCTGCGATCCGTATGCGATTGGGTAATTCGCAGGCACGGGCGTTCCTCATGCTCGACCTCGCGGTCGACATAGTCGCCACTGGATGCTTTATCGTCTCGGGGAACCTCTGGGTCAGCCTGTTGGTGCGCACCGCGGCACATTTCAGCGCCGGCGCCGTGCACCGGCTCATGTTATGGAAGAGCCGCCGCTCGGTCAGCCCCACACCCACGGGTTAGCGCGAACATTGCCCAGAGGTCCGCACACAGCAAACGCCGCCCCACGGTGCGTGAGACGGCGCAACAGGACGGAACTTGCGCTGACGCAGAGTCTAAAAGATCAAAGCAAGCGCGATGAGCAGGACAAAGAGCGATGCGGCGACGACGGCGAGCCGCTTGAGATCGCTCAAGACATAGTGGTATTCGGTGTTAAAGTCCACGGGAGGAGCCTGCACACTCTGCCCCCTGCGCGCCCGCGACCCACCGGAACGTCTTCTCTTTGCCATACGCTATGCTACCTCCCACACCGCTGCTGAGCACTCTTCTTCAGTCGCATTATAGCTCCGTGGGTCCACCCGTCAAAGACGCCCGCACCGACCAGCGCAGGTGGTTGACGGTTGCAGGGTAGCGCGCTACGCTCACGGCAGGTCTATCCTATCCACCAAAGCGAGGTAGCAGATGGCTGAAATACGCATCGACCCGGGATCGCTGGAGCAGTTCGTCACCGCCATATTCGAAAAGGCCGGCTTTACCGCCGAGGATGCCGCCACAGAGGCGCGCGTGCTGGTGTGGGCCAATGTGCGGGGCGTGGACTCGCACGGCGTGCTGCGGGTCCACCAGTACCTGGCCAACATCCGCCGCGGAGGGATGAACCCGCACGCGCAGGTGCGCATCGAGCGCGAGACACCGGCCGTCGCGCTCATCGAAGCCGACTGCGCCTTTGGACCGGTGGTCACCACCTACGCCATGAACGTCGCCATAGACAAGGCGCGGCAGGTCGGTATCGGCTGGGTGGTCATCCGCAATACCACGCATCAGGGCTGCATGGCCTACTATCCCATGCTCGCCGTGCAGCAGGACATGGCGGGCCTGGCATTCGTCTGCAGTCCGCCCAATATGGCACCCTTTGGCGCCAAAGCCGCCGGCGTGCACAACAGCCCGCTGGCCATCGCCGTCCCGGCGGGCGAGCGCGACCCCCTGGTGCTGGATATGGCCACCAGCATGGCCGCCTTTGGCAAGGTGAACCTGGCGCAGGACAAAGGTATACCGATCCCCGAGGGCTGGGCGCTGGATGCCGAGGGCAAGCCGACCACAGACCCCAACCAGGCGCGCATCCTGCTGCCCTTTGGCGGGTACAAAGCCTCTTCGCTGGCGCTCATGTTCGAGACCCTGTCCAGCGTCATGGCGGGCAACGGGCTGCTGACGCCGACGCTCTTGGGCGGAGAGAAAACGCGGCCCGGGGCGCAGAACAGCGTCGTCGCCGCCATCAATATCGCGGCCTTTACCGACGTGGATGGCTACAAGGCAGAGATCGACCGGCTGATCGCGGGCATCAAGGGACTGCCCCCGGCGGACGGGTTCACCGAGGTGCTGGTGCCGGGCGAGATCGAGAACCGCGTGCAGGCCGAGCGCACGGCCAACGGCATTCCGCTCCCGGAGGGCACTGTGCTGCATCTGCGGCAGGCGGCCGAGGAAATGGGTGTAGAACTGCCCGCGCCGCTGCGACCCTAGACCAACCCTAAATACAGCGGGCGCCCCTCGGGGCGCCCGTTCTCGTCAGACGTGTGCCGACTCGTGGACGTGAGCCGGCGCGCATTCTGCACCGCAGGCGGCCTCCCGCATCGGGCAGGACTCTCCCTCGAACTCGAGCTCAAAGGTGGTGTGCGCCACCGCGTCATCGACGAGCGCCTCACGGGCCGCGCACTTGATCGCTACCAGCTCCTCCGGCGTGGTCCCCTCGGGCACCACCAAGTGCGTCGAGAACACATGCCGCTCGCCATCCAGTGACCAGATATGGGTGTGATGCGTGGAGAGTACACCCTCGATAGCGTTCAGCCGCCCATCCAGCGCCTGCAGGTCGATCCCGGCGGGCACCCCCTGCAGAAACAGCCCGGCCGCCTGGCGCACGCCGCGGATCGCGTTATAGAGCACCCAGGCGCTGATCACGATCGAGATCAGCGGGTCGAGTATGGGTACCGAGACGAACATCATCACGATGCTCACCAGCAGCACCGCCGCCCAACCCAGGACATCCTCCATCAGGTGCAGCGTCACGGCCTTGGAATTGAGGCTGCGGTCCCTGCTGAGCCGGAAGGCGGCCACGCCATTGATGGCGATCCCCAGCAGCGCCAACCCCAGCATGCCCTGCGCGTTCGGCTGCACCGGCTCAGTCAGGCGCGGGATCGCCTCAGACAGCACATAGCCCGCGCCCACCACCAGGATGAGGGTGTTTGCCAGCGCGCCGAGCAGGGAAAAACGCCGGTAGCCGAAGGAGAAACGAGCGTCTCCCCGGCGCAGGCTGAGACGCTGGAGCACCCAGGCCAGCGCCAGCGCGATACTGTCCCCGAAATCGTGCAGGGCGTCGGAGAGTATGGCCAGACTGCCTGTGAGCAGCCCGCCCACCAGCTCGATCAGCGCAAAACCAGCATTGAGCAGAAAGGCGACCTTGAGGTTGGCGGCGCCATCTGCCGAGCCAGTATGAATCTGCCCATGTGCATGGGCGTGGCCGTGATCATGTCCGTGATCGTGCGTCACCGTTGCCCCCGTTGCAGATATCTGTTCCTCTAGATTATCCGGCCACTGGCCATTTGTGCCAAACGACGCGCCTCACGCCCCAGCCTATACTGCATCGAACTAGAACAGAGTGGCCTGCACGGCGGCAGCCGGCGGCTCCCAGGGCGGAACCCGCGTTGACAGACCATACTGCGTGACCAACTCGCTGAAGAGTTGCTGCAGGCGCGCTGCGCGGTCGCTGGGGCACGCGTAGCGCTCACTGTAGCGCCGGCGGTAGCGCTCGCTCAGCCCGGGCCCGTGCCGCTCCAGCGCCACACAGTAATAGTCCCTCTGCCGATCGCGCATGGTCATGGCAAAGACGGGAATCACAAGACTTGCTCCAGTCTCGGCAGTCTGCCGCACCACGTCTGCCACGTTCTCCTCGGTATCCTCTAGAAAAGGCAGCACCGGCATGAGCGTCACGCCGGTCGTCACGCCGGCGGCTGAGAGCGCCCGGATGGCCGCCAGACGCCGAGTCGGTGAGGGCGCCCGCGGTTCCACCAGAGCCGCCAGAGGGCCATCGCTGGTCGTGATGGTGAACGAGACGTAACAGGCAGTGTCTAGCGCGATGCGCGCCAGGAGGTCGGTGTCACGCACGGCCAGGTCGCTCTTGGTGATCAGGTGCAGTGGGAACCCGTACGTCGCGACGATCTCCAGCGCTCCGCGCGTCAGCAAGAGATCCGCCTCCACGGGGCCATAGGGATCGCTCTTCGATCCGGTGCCCACCAGCCCCTTGATCCGCTTGCGCGGCAGTTCGTCGGCCAGCCGCTCCAGCGCATTGGCCTTGACGAGGATTTCGTCAAAGTCCTCAATACCATAGCACAGGCTGTGCGAGTCGCAATAGATGCAGCCGTGCTGACAGCCGCGATAAATGTTAAAGGTGTACCGCAGGCCGAACCAGGGATCGGGCCGAGCATGTGAGGACAGCAGTTGTTTGGCGTGGATCTCGCGGATGGCCATCGCTCGGCCCTGTCAGCGTCCCGCCGGCGTGATCGGCACCCGCCGCTCGACGCGATCCTCGTTCAGCACATACCCCAGCCCGAGGCCCTCGGGCGGGTAAAAGTAGCCGTCGATCGGGCGGAAGGTCGCGGCGTTAAAGTACTGGACGTTGGCATTGATCTTGATGCCCCACTCGCACAGCGGCGCGATCGAGGGCGAGGCGCTGAACAGCAGGTGCGGCACGATATATCCCGACTCGTTGCCGTGCGGCACGATGGGCACGCCATAGACCGAGGCCAGCGTCTGGATGCGGCGCATCTCGCTGATGCCGCCGGCCACCATCGATTCGGGCTGGAGCACGGTGGCCGCCCCCAGGTCCAGCAACTCCTTGAGCTGCCAGCGCCCCGCAAAGTGCTCGCCGTAGGCCAGCGGGATGCTGGTGGCGCGCGCCAGGCGCAGGTGTGCATCCTGGGCGTCAAAGGGCAGCGGCTCTTCGATCCAGGTCGGGTGCAAGGGCTCCAGCAGGCGCGCCAGCCGGATGGCGTACAACAGCGAGTTCTCCGTGGGGTCCGCCAGCAGCCAGTCCACCATGATCTCGATGTCGTCGCCCACGGCCTCGCGCACGGCGCGTATCGTGGCGACGTTGTATCTCAGCCCCTCCTCGCCCGCCGAGGCGTTGTAGGTCAGGTACCACTTTTGCGCCGTGAATCCCTGTGCCACTGCCTGCAGCGAGGCCTCGGCGGCGCGTTCCGGCCGGGTGTCATAGCCCAGCATGCCGGCGTAGGCGCGCACCCGCGGCTGCGTCGGCCCTCCCAGCAGCCGGTAGACGGGCTCGCCGCGCACCTTGCCCGCCAGGTCCCACAGCGCGCAGTTCAAGGCCGACAGCGCGGGAAGCTGCGCCAGCCGGGTGTACGTGCCGGTGTACATCTTGTCCCACAGGTACTCGATCGCCAGGGGATCCTCGCCCACCAGCGTCTGGCCCAAGGCCGCGACAGCGGGCGACCCGCCGTACACCAGCCCGGCGACTCCAGCATCGGTTTCGATCTCTGTAAAGGCCGCCCGGTAGGGCGTCACCTCGTAGGGTGCCAGACCCAGGCGCTCCATCTCGTAGAGCGCCTCGCCGCTGCGCTGTCCACCCTCAACGCGAAAGACATTCACCGCGGTGATCTTCATGCCCCTGCTCTCCCTGCTGTGCTTGCTCCAGTATAGGGCCACGCAGGCGCACCATCAAGGCCCCGCACCATGGGCTCTGGTAGCGCGCAGGGTGTGGCCGGGGTACACTGGTACTGGCGCTCGGCGCCAGACACACAATACAGGAGCAAGTCATGCATGCAGCGTATTTCCGCGGCAATCAGATCATCGAACTGGTCGATGTCCCCCGCCCCGAGCTCAAGCCGGGCGAGGTGCTCATCAAGGTCGCTGCCAACGGCGTCTGCGGGTCGGACCGCAAGATCCTGCGCGGCGGGTTTGGCCTGATCCCCGGCCACGAGGTCTCTGGCACGGTGGTCGAGGTCACGCCGGGATGCGAGACGCCCATCGGTGCCCGGGTCGCGGTGTACATCCCGCGGCATTGCGGCGAGTGCATCTATTGCCAGGCGGGCCGCGGCAACCTCTGCCCGCACAAGCCCGGCCTGCTGGGCTGGTCCACTGACGGCGGCTATGCCGAGTACATGGCCCTGCCCGAGCGCAATGCGCTGCGACTGGATGACGGCATCTCGCTGGACCAGGGCGTGCTGCTGCTGGACACGCTGGGCACCTCCAGCCACGGGCTGCGCCTGGCGCGCGCCGCCGAGGCCGAGAGCGCGCTGGTGATCGGCGCCGGGCCAGTGGGCATGGGCGCCGTCGCCTATCTCAGAGCCGTGGGCGTGCCCGAGGTCTATGTATCCGAGTTCTCCGATTACCGGCTGGAGATTGCGAGAGGCTACGGTGCCATACCGGTCAACCCCGGTCGCGAGGACTTGAACCAGCGCATCCGCGACAGCCACCCCTACGGCGTGGACCTGGTGGTCGAGGCCGTGGGCACACTGCCGACCATCTGGCAGTCCTACGACATGGTAGCGCCGGGCGGGCGCATCTCCCTGCTGGGCGAGTACTGGGGCAAGGTCGAGCTGGAGGGAGCCAGGAACAGCTGGATGATCAACGACATCACGCTGATCCGCTCCTTCTATTTCACGATCCCCGAGTTCTATGAGAACCAGCAGATGATCCTGGACGGCACGCTGGACACGACGCCCCTGGCCAGCCACAGTTTCCCGCTGGAGGAGATCTCGGCAGCCTACGACCTGTTCCAGAGCGGCAACTCGGTCAAGATCATGGTCAGACCCTAGAGCGGACGGATGGCGGGTGTGGATGGCACGTTACGTCAGGAGGGATACAGTGAGCAAACGCGTCTTGTTGTTGGTCGTTGTTCTGGCGGCGCTGTTGGCCGGATGCTCAACGCGAGATATGTCGGATACCGGGAGCGCGCTGGCGCCGGCGGCAGCCGGAGAGACCGCCACAGCGCTCTTCAACTCCACGGCGACGTATACCCCTGCACCGACAGAGACGTCTACGTCCACGCCCACCGCCACGCTGACGGCCACTGCGACGGCCACGGCCACCCCAACGGCGACCGCAACCGCCACAGCGACGCCTGACCCGTACGCGGGGCTCACCATCGAGGACCTGCGCGCACGCAGTTATGGCGGCGGCGAGATCACCGTCCACGAGACGATGGCAGCCACCGAGGCATTCACGCGCCTGCTCATCTCCTACCCCAGCGACGGGCTGGAGATCTATGGCTTTCTGAACGTGCCGGCGGGTGAGGGGCCCTTCCCGGTGGCCATCGTGCTGCATGGCTACATCGATCCCGAGGTCTACAGCACGCTGGCCTATACCACGCGCTACGCCGACGCGCTGGCGCGGGCCGGCTATGTGACGTTTCACCCGAACCTGCGTGGCTACCCGCCCTCGGACGACGGCCCTAACGCCTTCCATGTGGGCATGGCCATCGATGCGCTGAACCTGCTGGCCCTGGTCCGAGAGAACGCCGGCCAGCCCGGGCCCCTCGCGACGGCCAACGCCGAGGCGATCGGGATGATGGGTCACAGCATGGGCGGCGGCATCACCTGGCGTGTGCTGACAGTGGACCAGGGGGTCGGGGCGGCGATCCTGTACGCGGGCATGCATGCCGACGAGCGCGCCAACTATGAGCAGGTGCTGATCTGGTCGGGCGGATCGCGGGGCAACACAGAACTGAGCACGCCTGCGGAGGACCTCGCCCGCATCTCGCCCGCCACCTACCTGGAGGACATCGTCGCGCCGGTGAGCATCCATCACAGCATCCACGATGGCACGGTACCGGTGGCCTGGTCGGAGGAGCTGGCGGCGCGCATGGAGGAGCTGGGCAAGCCTGTCGAGCTGTTCCTGTACCAGAACACGCCCCATACATTCAACGGGGCCAGCGATGCGCTCTTTATGGAACGCATGGTGGCCTTTTTCGACCAGCACCTAAAGTAGCGTCAGCGGCTACATGCCGAGCAGCGGCCGCAGCGTCTCGATCTCGGCCATGTCCTCGACCATGATGTAGAGGTACAGCCCGCGCGGATCCAGGCCATCCATCAACTCGCGCGCCTCGTCGGCCGTGAACGAGCCGCGGATCAGCAGCGATCGCCCCGCCTCCTGGATGCGCCGCCAATAGGGCAGCATGCCGCTCACCGGCGGACCGCCCGAGATGAGTTCATAGTTCACCTCCAGGCAGCGCAACTCCTCGATCTCGAGAAAAGCATCCAGCAGGAACATCGAGGTCGAGTGCAGGTGCATGAACGCACAGTCGAAATGCCCGGCGAGTTCGCGGTCCACCGGCTGCAGATAGCGCCGGTACAACCGCGGCGAGTACAAGCCTGAGGCATCCTCCTGCATGCGGATGATGGGGCCCGGTGCCCAGAGCTGGTACTGGGCGTCATAGTAGCCCCCATGCCAGAGCGGGATACGCTCCCAGGCCGCGACAGTGATCTGGTGAAAGATCTCGGCCATCTGCGCCAAAAGGCGCGTGGCCTGCTCCGGCTCATACAGCAAATCCAGCACGCTCTGGCTGTGCCCCCGCAGCACCGCAGCCATGTCTGAAGGGCCGTGCAACGTCCCGTGGCTCACCGGAAAGCGCCCCGCCGAGCGCGCCACCAGGACGTCGATAAAGCGCAGATAGAGGGCAGCCCAGGGCTGGTCCAGGTCCAGACGCAGGTCCCAGAGCTCCTCCCAGGGCAGGATGCGCTCCTCGGCCAGCATGCTGCCAGGCAGGATGCGCAGCTCCGAGCCCAGCATGCCATCCAACCAGGGAACTGCCTGCGAGGGCGAGGCACCGCGCAGAATGTCATCCTCGACGATCTCCCCCTCCTGCAAGAGGCGCTCCTGGTCGTCCAGAAAGGACTCGGGAACGACCATGTCAGGCGTCAGAACATCGTGCTCCTGCCATGCCGCGCTCGTGGCAAACTCTTGCAGGGGGAACCAGGTCTTGAAGGAAAAGCCGACCAGCGGGCGGGCGACCGGCTCGCGGGACCAGAAAGTCTGGTAGCGCCCGATCTTGGCTGGATCGTTGCCAAAGGGGTGGCTGTGGCTCATGGCTGGCCTCCCGGCGCACCATTGCGGTCGATGTAGAGCAAGAAACTCAGCGCCAGCTGGACGCTTCGGGCCACGCTATCGAAATCCACATACTCATAGCGGTCCTCGGTGGTGTGATAGTGCGGATCGGGATAGGGGATCCGGCCAGTCAGCAGGATGGCGCGCGCGATGCCCGCCTTGATGAACGACCCGTCATCGTCTTCCGGGCGCGCTGAGCGGTGGCGAGTATGGCACAGGCCCAGGTCATAGCGCCCGATCAGCTCCGCCATCAGATCCGCCAGCAGCCTGCCTTCATCGGTAGTGTAACGCGTGCCAGCCGTGTAGCGCCCTCTGGCGACATCCTCTGGCCGGCGGACACCGACGCCGTCCAGATTCAGCACCGCCGCCACTCTGCGGCCGCTGGCGGCGATGCGCTGAGCGGCCGCTATGCTGGTCCAGGGAGTATGCTCCTCGTTGCACCAGAGAAACAGCAGCTCGCGCTGGTTATCGTATCCTGCCAGGAGATGGGCCAATTCCAGCAGCGATACGGTGCCCACGCCGTTGTCATTGGCGCCTGGCGAGCAGGGGATCCAGCTCTGCGAGTCCTTATGAGCCACGGCAATTACCAGCTCCGCCTCCGCAGAGGGAGCCGGCCGGCCCGCATACAGATTGTGGACTGTGTACCACGGATCCTCCGGTGAAGGCGGGCTATACTGGTGTTGCAGCGGCTTGCCCGCGTCGCGCCGAAAGGCCTGCACCTGATGCGGCTCGCGAAGCACGGTATAGCCCATGGAGGCGAGCTCGGCGGCAATATAGTCATCGGCCTCGTCGAGCGAGCTTTGGGCCTCGCCAGGGCGCACCATGTTCGCCTGGCGACAGGAGAGTGGATCCCTGCACAGATAATAGAGCCGGCGACTCAGTCTCTCGGGGCTGACGCGTGCAATGAGATCGCGTGTAGGATCCATGGTAACCTCCTCCCCTCGGATCACGTGTATGATAGCGAGCGTCCGCGCGACTGACAACCGCCAGTGGTGTTTGGCAAACTCTGCCGTGCCCGCTACACTCTCAGCATTGCACCATTGTCAAGGAGGCCGGCCCATGAGCCGTGTCGCGCTATCTTGGGGAGACGACCGCAGCGAGAACATTGCCGCCGCACTGCAGTCCGTGATCGGCGACATCGATCTGTCGGACCGGCGGCGGATCGTTGTCAAGCCCAACTTTGTGAGCACCGCCCGGCCGCTATCGGCGACCCATGTGGATGCCACCCGTGCCGTGCTCGCGTTCCTCGTCGCACACGGCGCCCAGGATATCACCCTCGCCGAGGGCCCTGCCTCGGGCAGCTTTGCAGAGGGGCTGGACAACTATGGCTATCGCCCGCTGATTGAGGAGTACAACCTGCGACTGGTGGACCTGAACCGGGATGAGACGCTGCCCGTTGAAGGACTGGATGCTCACCTGCACCCCAAGACGATTCGCGTGTCGCGTACCGTGCTGGAGAGCGACTATCGCGTCTCGGTGGGGCCGCCCAAGACCCACGACGAGGTGATGGTCACCATGTCGCTCAAGAACTATGCTGTGGGCAGCGTGGTGCACAAGCGATCCATGCACGAGGGACATCGGGCGATCAATCTGAACATCTACCGTACGGCCCGGGCCACAGCGCCTCACCTGGCGGTCATCGATGGCTTCCAGGGCATGGAGGGCGACGGCCCCACTAGGGGCACCGCCGTCGACTGGCGGATCGCCGCGGCCAGCACCGACCCGCTCGCGGCGGATTGCTTGCTCGCCCGGCTGATGGGCTATGATCCGCACGAGGTCGGCTACCTGCACTATTGCCTGCTGGGCGGCCTGGGCGAGGGCAAGCCGGACCAGATTGAGGTAGTGGGCAACGTGGCACCCGAAGCAGTCTCACGCGTCTTCCGGCCGCATAGCTCCATCGCCCAGCAACGTGAATGGCGCGTTCCGGATCCGGAGCGCTATCTGTAGATCGCATACCACCTGAGGAGGACAGGCACATGGCCAGGATCGTGTTTCTGGGAGCGGGCAGCACCATCTTTGCCCGTAACGTTCTGGGGGATGCGTTGCACGTCCCCGCCCTGCGCGATGCAGAGATCGCACTGCTCGATATCGATCCCGATCGTCTCCACGTCTCTGAGGTGATGGTCAAGAACATCAACCGCACCCTTGGCGCGCAGGCGACAGTACAGTCCTATCTGGCGGAGGATGCTGCGGCAGCATTTCAGGGCGCCGACTATATCGTCAACGCCATTCAGGTAGGTGGCTATGAGCCATCTACCGTCATCGACTTTGAGATCCCCAAGAAATACGGCCTGCGCCAGACCATCGCGGATACGCTCGGCATCGGCGGCATCTTTCGCGCGCTGCGCACCATCCCGGTGATGCTGGACTATTGCCGGATCATCGAGCGCGAGGCGCCCGAGGCACTGCTGCTCAACTATAGCAACCCCATGGCGATGCTGACGGGCGCCCTTCTGCGGGCGACCGAGGTGAACACGGTGGGGCTGTGCCACAGCGTACAGGTCTGCGCACCCCATCTGTGCCGCGAGTTGGACCTGCCCACCGACGACCTGCAATGGCGCATCGCCGGCATCAACCATATGGGCTGGCTGCTGGAGATCTCCCGCCACGGCGAGGACCTGTACCCCGAGATCAAGCGCCGGGCCGCCCTGCCCGAGTACAACAGCCGCGATGCCGTGCGCTTTGAGCTGATGAAGTGGTTCGGGTATTACGTCACCGAGTCCAGCGAGCACAGCGCCGAGTATGTGCCCTGGTTCATTCGGCGCGATGCCCCCGAGTTGATCGAACGTTTTGGCATCCCGCTGGATGAGTATCCGCGGCGCTGCGTGCGACAGATCGCGCGCTGGGAGAGCATGCGCGCCGAGCTGCTGGAAGACAAGCCCATTGAGCACGTCCGAGGCCACGAGTACGCCTCGTACATCCTGGAGGCCATCGAGACCGGCGTGCCCTTCACCTTTGGCGGCAATGTCATGAACACGGGGCTCATCACCAACCTGCCGCCGCGCGCGACCGTCGAGGTCATGTGCGTGGCCGACCGTACCGGCGTCACACCAACGTTTGTCGGCGATCTGCCGCCCCAGTGCGCCGCTCTGAACCGCACCAACATCAATGTGCAGGAGATGACCATCGAGGCCGCGCTGACACAGCGCAAGGACGCCATCTACCAGGCGGCCATGCTGGACCCGCACACCGCGGCCGAACTGACTATCGATCAGATTGTGGCGCTCTGCGATGAGTTGATCGAGGCCCACGGAGAGTACCTGCCAGCCTATCACTAGGCCTATACTGCCACGACAGGCGGGGTGCGGCATGGCCGCACCCCGCTTTTTGCTATACTGGTAGGTCAGGAGACGGAATACGATGTCTCAGTCCTCAGTCACCAGCCGCATCAGACCGTCCTCGCCCCCCAGATAAGACATGGGCCCCTGCGGGACCAGGCGATCGATGACAATGTATCCGGCGTCCATATACTCCCAGATCGTCTGGAAGGGCACCGTGCCAGGCACCCACTTTTCCACGATCATGACGCCGTGACCGGGAAGGACCGTGAAAACCACCTGCCGCGGGTCGTCCGGATTCAGCAGCGCCTCCGCCCGGCTAAAGGCCGCGCGAATGCCCTCGGCCTGCGCTCCGGTCCCACAGGACACGAGATAGCGATAAAAGGGCAGGTCCAGCGGCGCGAACTGCACATAGCGCGCATCATAGGCCGACACCCCGCGATGGCCATGCAGGCGCGCGCGGATCACCGGTACGGTGGCCTGCACATCCCATTCGGGTCCCAGCACGATGCGGGGAAGCGGCTCGTCCATCTCCATCATCTCCACCGCCTCCGTCGAAGGCGGCGTATTCGCCAACCCCTCCACGTGCCGCACCTGGGCGCCCTGCCCGGTGGCAGTGACGCCCACGATGAGAGCGAGATCATCGTCGCGCAGACGGCCCTTGTCCACTGGCCGTGCGCTGCCGGTGACGGTCGCGATCAGCGCATCCAGGCGCGGCTCCCAGCTCGAAAAGCATCCCTCGCTGTACTGGCTCGAGAGTGACTCTGAGACTGCGGGCACCTGCACCAGGTCCGAGATGCGGATCATGTTCGTGAAAAAGCCCCGCCGGCCGAGCTCTGCACCGGCACGCTTCATCGCCTCGGGCACCGTGGCGCTGGCCCACTCAGCCGCCGTCACCGGCGCCCCGACCACCTCATGGTCGGTCACCTCTGACGTGCACACCGCCGTCACCAGCCGCAGCACAATGTCCTGGTAAAAACCGTCACCATCGGCCGGATCGCTGGTGGGGTGCGCCCCCACCAGATCAAAGTGATACAGGATTTCCGGCTCGTCCTCGCCAACGACCAGCATCAGACGGATGCACTTGGTCTGCGCCTGCAGAATGCGCTCCAGCGACAGAATCGGGCCGCCGCGCTGACCCTGCTCCACCAGCACCTGCCAGGCATCGGGCCCCAGGCCCGGGAACTGAAAGTCCTCCGGGCGGATGGGTTCGCGCGCCAGGGCCTCTTCCAGGCGCCCCATGAGCGCCTCGAACTCGGTCCGAGTCATCTGGACGAGCGTGGCCACCGTGGGCGAATGCTCGAGATGGAAGCGGCGCCGTGCGATAAACATGAGCGCCCTGCGCCAACTGATCGACTCGCCGTAGCGAAACGTTGTAAGGATGAGATCCGTTTCCTGGTCGGGTGTGTCGGTGATGCTATGCCCCAGGCGGACCAGGCCGTCCTCAATCCCCGCCAGAACCCGGGTCAGCAGTGTGCTTTCGTGGCCGGGAACCAGCGCCACGCGCACCGGCCTGATCCAGGAGTGCGTACCACGCGGCGTTACCAGCGTATTGGCAGCTGCCATAGGTGTCCTTTCAACCGCTCCGACCAGGAGGCGATTCGGTCCATCCCTGTAGATGGAGGATGCTGATCAGCCAGTCACCCAACGCCGGCCAGAGGTCTCGCAAGATATAGAGATAGCCCGTGGCGGGGTAGATCAGCCGCCTGCGGTGCCCTACAATCGCGCGCACAATCCGCACGGCCAAATCACCGGCGGACACTTTGGGTGAACTTATGGGCATGCGCAGGTGATCAATGAGCGGCGTGTCGATGCGGCCCGGGTGAATCACGGTGACGTGAATACCCTCTGGTTTCAGTTCCTGCCGCAGCACCTGTGCTAATCCTGTCAGAGCAGACTTGCTGGCGACATAGGGACCATCGCCCGGGATGGGAATCATCACGTCCTGGGTGCTCATCAGCACCAGATGGCCGCGTCTGCGGGCACGCATAGCTGGCAGGACGGCCAGGATGGAGCGGGCAGCCCCCAGAAAGTTGACCTCGATGGCGCGGGCCAGATCATCCACCGTCATACGCGCGACAGGAGTCTGAACATAGATCCCCGCGTTGGCCACGAGGATATCCACCTGGCCCCAGGTGTCCAGCACTGCTTGCGCCATACGCGCCATATCCTCGTCATCGGTAACGTCACCGGTAATCACCAGCGAGGATCCGCCCCGCGCGTCGAGCTCAGCGGACAGTGCCTGCAGGTCCGCCGTGCGGCGCGCGACCAGCGCGACCCGAGCACCCTCAGCGGAAAACGCGCGCGCTAGCGCAGCTCCGATCCCGCTGGATGCCCCCGTAATGATCGCTACCTGTCCCTCCAGCCTGCGCGGCAAACTGTTTTCCTCCCACCGATGTGTAGGCTATTATAGGACATATCCATCGTTTCACAATAGATGAGAACCCCTGATTTCGGGAGAACACCCATGTTCACAGACACCTTGTTGCGCGAAAAGATACCCGCTCAAGGCGATCGATTCCAGGTCATCGTGGCTGGAGGCGGCCCTGCCGGACTGGGTGCGGCCCTGGCTTCCGCCCACATGGGCGCCCGCACGCTGCTGCTGGAGGCCCGCTCGTTCTTTGGCGGTGTGGCCGCCGTGGCCCTCTGGATGCCCATGAACCGGATGTTACTGGAAGGCGGGCGCCGCGGCGGGGTGCACGACATGCTGGTGGCCAAACTCACCGCCTACGGCGCCGATGCCTGGACGCCAGGCCGCGATAACTGGATCAACGGCGACGGCATCGATGTCCATCCAGAATACCTGCGCATGGCCGCCTTTGAGACTTTGGAAGAGGCTGGCTGCCACTACCGGTTGTACAGCCCGGTGAGCGATGTGATCATGGAGCGTGACCGCATCGCCGGGGTGGTCGTCGCCGCTAAGGAAGGGCCTCAGACGTTTCTTGCCGACGTGGTGGTGGATGCCACCGGCGATGGTGACGTGGCTTATCACGCCGGCGCGGAGATGGTGCAGGGGCGCGAGGAAGACGGCCGTTTTATGCCCGTCTCGCTGGTCTTTGCCGTCGCCAATGTCGATACCGACCGCCTCATCGCCTACGCCGACGCCCACCCGCGGGAATTGGAGGCGATCTATGCGCAGGCGCACGAGGCCGGCTTTGCCGTCGCCGCCTGGTACGCCTACGACCGCACCACGATACCCGGCGTCGTAAACATCAACAACGGCGGCTGGCGCGGAGCGGAGAACATCGACGGCACGCGCAGCGCCGACCTGACGCTTGCCGAGCGCACGGGCATGCAGATCGCCACCGACTTTGTAAGACTTGCCCGGCTCTATCGCATCCCGGGTTTGGAGCAGTGCCACCTGGCGCGCGCCGGCGCCGCCGTGGGCGTGCGCGACACGCGGCGCATCGTCGGCGAATACGTGGTCTCCGTGGAGGATGCCCGTTGCGGTGCCGAGTTCCCCGACGTCATCGCCCGCAAGTATGGCGCCATCGACGCCAACCAACTCTACACGGGGCCGATGCAATCGGGTTTCGCCTACCCCTACCGCGCCCTTTTGCCCAAACGGATCGAGGGACTGCTGGTGGCGGGCCGCTGCGGTTCGGCGACCTTTCTCGGGCATGCCGCCGGCAAGAGCATGGGCAACATGATGGCCCTGGGCCAGGCTGCGGGCGTGGCCGCCGCCCTGTCAGCGCAGTCCGGGGTTACACCGCGGGTTTTGCCCGTCTCTCGCGTGCAGGAGGCGTTGGAGGCGATGGGCGTTCGCCTGGCACCGCCGGATGCCCCTGCAGCGTCTGGATGATGAGATGTACCGCGCCTGGTGCCGCTTTTACGGACCGCTGAACGATCTGCTGCCCCCCGAGCTGCGGCAGCGCGATATCCCTTGGGACTGGGACACGCCCGAGCCAGTGCGGGAGATGATCGAGGGCCTGGGCGTGCCCCACGTGGAGGTCGGCCTGATCCTGGTGAATGGGGATGCCGTGAGCTGGGAGCACCGACTCGACGACGGCGATCGCGTCGCAGTGTACCCACACTTTTTCACGCTGGACCCCGCCACGCCCATCAGTCTGCGTTCCACGAAAGAGCCGGTAGAGCGCTTTGTGCTGGACGTGCACCTGGGCCGGCTGGCCCGCTGGCTGCGGCTGCTGGGGATCGATACCGCCTACACCAACGATTGCGACGACGAGACGCTGGCCAGCATCTCCCGCGATGAGCACCGCATCCTGCTCACCCGTGACCGTCGCCTGCTGATGCGCACCGCAGTCGAGCATGGGCTCTGGGTCCGGACCCAGGAACCACGCGCGCAACTCTCCCAGGTCATCGAACGCTACGACCTGCTGTCGCTGGCTCGTCCCTATACCCGTTGCGCTCACTGCAACGGCCTGCTGGTGCCGGTGACGCGCCAGGAGGTGGCGCATCTGCTGCAGCCGCGAACGGCCAGCACCTACAGCGAATTCACGCGCTGCCAGGGGTGCGGGCAGATATACTGGCCCGGCTCTCACCTGCGCCGGCTCAGGACCTTACTGAACACGGTGCAACAGCATCTGCTGGAGAAAGCAGAGCCCACAGAAGCGGAGGATCCAGAGGTATAGAGGCAAGCCAGGGGTCCACTCGAGACCGTCAGCGCGGCCGATAACGCGCTCCGTCATCGGCGCCCAGGCGTCCCTCGAGAATATCGCGCAGGTGTTCCTGAGCGGTGCTCAGCAGCCAATTCATGGTTGAGACACTCACGCCCTCAGCGTCAGCGATCGCGACAACATCGTACCCATGCGCAAAAGCCCGCATGGCACGCTGGGAGATCAAGGGCAGCGAGGCCAGCGCATCGGAGAGCACCACACGCAGATCCAGCCCCTGACCGAGCCCCTGCTGCAGTGGCCCCGGCAGAGTGCCCAGCAGTTGCTCGTAGACGCGCTCTGCGGCCTCCGCCTCGTCCCCTGAGCTATAAAGCAGGTTGTCGGCCCCCACGCGCACAGCGCCGCGGGATGCCCCCTTGCGTACGCCGTTCAACCGGCGATAGGCCTGGTTCTCTCGCACACGGCCATAGGGGGCATAGGCCAGATCGGTGCCAGAGACGCCGAAACTCGGCCGAAAACGGCGTCGGGCCTTTTCACGCTGCAGTTCAGACCGTGCCCAGGCCGGCCATTGATCGGTCGATAGCGGCAGGTCATGCAGACCCGCGCAGGCCGCACAAACATAGGCGGTCGGCTGGGTCAGCGCCTTGCCACAAACGCAACACTTGAACATAATACCCTCACGCTACGCCAAGCGGCCACGAGGACCATGCCGCTCGATGAACAGATCATCGTCCGAAACGCCTGTCCCGTCAATTGAGACATCTGATGCTGTAAAGTCGTAACCACAGGTACCTTGCAGGGTTATCCAAGAGTAGCTGTTGAGTGAGAATCCCGGGAGGAACTATGAGCTCTCATCGTATCGCCATCATGACCGATAGCACCAGCGATCTGCCGGCCGAAATCGTGAGGGACCTCGGGATAGAGGTGCTCCCTCTCTACGTAATGTTTGGGGACGACCATCTGCGTGACGGTGTGGATATCGACACCCCGGCCTTTTACGAACGCCTGTCCAAAGATGCCCACCATCCCGGCACCTCACAGCCGACGCCGGCCGACTTTATCCGGGCGATCGAGGCCTGTGAGGCGGACGAGATTGTCGCGATCCATATCAGCAGCCGGATGAGCGGCACCATAGAGTCGGTCAACGCCGCGAGAGAGAATGTCAAGAAACCCGTTCATGTCATCGACTCCATGTCAGTCTCGATGGGGCTGGGCTTCCAGGCCATCGCCGCGGCGCGGGCCCGCAATGCGGGCGCAAACGCGGAAGAGATCATCGCGGCGGCCACGCATGTGCGAGACACACTGCAGGTTGTGTTCACGGTGGAGACGCTAGAGTATCTCCATCGCGGCGGTCGGATCGGTTCCGCCGCCAAGATGCTCGGCACTGCCCTGCAGCTCAAACCTGTCCTAACCGTTCTGACCAGCACTGGTCTGATCGACGCCGTCGAGCGGGTGCGCTCACGCAAAAAGTCACTGGCCCGCCTGCCAGAGTACGTTCTGGAGTGCCTCGATGGGAGTCAGCCGATGCATGTGGGCGTGATGCACGCCCTGGCACCTGTCGACGCTGAGACGGTGTTGGCGGATATGCGCACGCGCGTAAACATGATTGAGGAGATCAACACCTACGTGGGACCTATAGTGGGCACTCACACCGGCCCGGGCGTGCTGGGCCTCGCCGTCCATATCGACTGACCTGCGCGTGTTGCAGGCGCCTCCCGGGGGACCCCAGGAGGCGCCTGCTTTTTTTGTCTCAGAAGGCCCCAGGCGCGGCGAGATGGCTATCCCGGTCTCAGGATCGGACGTTGGCCTTTTCGCGCCGCACCGTATAGGATGAAGGCGACGTCACCGAACGACACCGGGCGGGAGCACCGGGAGGGAGTATGCAGGCACGGCCGACGGTTTCACCCACAGAGCACTGGCTCACGTTCGCCACACGTTTGCAGGCACTGTCTCAGGATGGCCTGCTCTATGCGCAGAACCCATTCGACCGGGAACGGTATGCCGCCATCGGAGAGATTGCGGCCGAGATGATGGCTGCAGCCTCAGACGCTCCGCTCGATCAGGTCACGGGGCTATTCTCCGAGCAGGCAGGCTATGCCACGCCCAAGGTCGACGTGCGGGGCGTCGTGTTCCGCGGCGACGATGTCCTGCTGGTGCAGGAGCTTTCCGACGGCCTGTGGACCCTGCCGGGCGGGTGGGCCGATCCTGGCGACACGCCGGCGGCGGCGGTGGAGAGGGAAATCCGCGAGGAATCGGGCTATGAGGCCCGCGCCGTCCGGCTGCTGGCGGTGTACGATCGGGCCACGCAGGGGCACCAGCCACCGCACCCGTTCAGCATCTACAAGCTGTTCTTTCTCTGTGAGCTGACGGGCGGCGAGCCCGCCTCCAGCATAGAGACATCGGGCGTACGCTTCTGGCCAGTGGACGGGCTGCCGCCGCTATCGGTGGCGCGGGTAATGGCACCGCAGATCGCGCGCCTGCATCATCTTGCCAGCCGGCCGAATCTGCCCGCCGATTTCGACTGATCACTTTATCTCGAACAAGGAGGCCCACAGCGTGAGCGACATTGAGATACTGGACGGCATCATTCGGCAACGACACAGCACCCGCGCGTTTTCTGAGCGGCCTGTGGCCCGCGAGACCGTCGAGGCGCTCCTGGATGTTGCGCGGTGGGCCCCTTCGGGCAGTAACGGCCAACCCTGGCGGGTCACCGTCGCCAGCGGATCAGTGGCCGAGACGTTACGGGAGCGCCTGGGAGAGGCCGCCGCGGCCAGGGAGATGACACCCGAGCAATCCGAGCGCTACCGGCAGCGCATTGCCTCGGGTCCCATGGCGTGGATGCTGGACTGCATAGATGTGCCGGTCGATCAGTTTCTCACAGTGGGCAGTATGACCTTTTTCGGCGCCCCGGTAGCGCTGGTTGTGTCCTATCCGGGTACGGCTCACGCACCGGTGCCGGCGGGCGTACACGCCTTTGTAACCACCCTGCTGCTGGCAGCCGAGGCGCGCGGGCTGGGCACCGCCTGGCTGGGCTGGCCGCTGGGCCGCCCTGAGATTGTGCGGGAGACATTGAGCATCCCGGCGGGCGAACAGCTTGGGGCCTTTGTGGCGCTGGGCTATCCAGATCCCGCCGCAGCCGTCAATCGCGCCCGCTCGCCCCGGCACGAAATCGAGTCGTTTACGCGCTGGCTTGACGACGACTGATCTCACCTTCAAGTGTAACCCTGGTTACGGAAGACGATGCTCTTGTCGTGTATGGTATACATAGAACATGCACAGGAGGAGTTACCCCATGGAAATCGTACAGGCCCGCAGCGCCGCAGACACCCCTAACGTTCACGGTGTGCGTTCGCAGGTGCTTCTGAACACCGATGAGGTACAGGTCGTAATGATCTCCATCCAGCCTGGAGACGGGATGAAGATGCACACGACCCC
>ENA-OSEO01001056-OSEO01001056.1-sediment-metagenome-genome-assembly--contig:-NODE-1056-length-56788-cov-22.033256_pt1 | contig 56788 bp, 51 predicted proteins | sample MGYA00237883_ERZ534232 | MGnify/ENA metagenome assembly ERZ534232
GGTGGAGGGCAAATCGTACCTGCTGGAGGTGGAAGACAGCCTGATCTTCGAATCCCACCTGCCGCACCGCTGGGAAAACGTGGACCCAACCCCCTCCAAAATGGTGCTGGTGCTGTTCCCTTCCGATATCCGGGACAAACCCGCAGAACGCCATTTTGCCGCAGAGTAAAGCCAGCCACTTGCGATCTGTGATATACTCAAAAATTGTCGCCAGGAAATGATTTGACCCTGGTCATGTTTCATGATGAAACCGAACCTGTAAAAAACACCCACAGATCACAGCTTATTTCTGGATCAAACTTGGGGTACTGTTACACACTGCCTATGAAACCAAATTATAAGATTATCGCGATACTGACCGGCGTCCTTTTACTGTCCGGCCTGGGATTTTCAACCGCAAACCAATTTGACTCGCCAGCCGCGGCGCCGCAGCCGGCAGTCGTCCAGGCCACACCACTGCCGCTGACCGGACAGGGGCCCACCGGCCCCGGGCCGGAGCTTGACGCGCCGGTGCACGGGTTGTATTTCTACTCGGAATCCTGTTCGCACTGCCAGGCTATCTACAATGAAGTGATCATCCCGCTCAAAGAGCAATATGGCGATGATCTCGATCTGCGCATGCTTAAAATTGACATTCCGGAGAATTACGAACTGCTGATCCGCGCGGAGCAGGCTTACGGCGTGGCAGCCAAAGACCGCGGCCTGCCAACCACTTTTCTGGGGGACGTGGTGTTGAGCGGCGAAGAGCCCAACCGGAAGCAGATGGCTGAGATCATCCACCAGGCCTTCCAGGCAGGCACGCTGGCCTGGCCGAAAATCCCCGATTTCAACCCGCTGGCCCTGAACACCGAAGAAAGCCCAACCTTTGCCCCTGAAGGGGTATGCTCGGACGAGAACCCCGAAGCCTGCGAGACCGACGCGCCGATCTACGCCGCTTACTTTTACCAGGTGGGCTGCCAATCGTGCAGCCGCGTGGAAGCGGACCTGAGTTACCTGCGCTCGCGCTACCCACAGCTGATCATCGAGGAGTTCAACGTTTACGATGAAGCCGCCCTGGCGGACTGGATGACCCTGCGCGCTGGCCGCGATGGCGACTTCCACACCCCGGCCCTGTTCATCGGCGAACAGGCCTGGATTGGTGAAGAAGAAATCACCCCCGCCGCCGTGGAGCAGGCCCTGATCGATTACACCGGGAGCGGTTCGGAGCGCTACTGGGAAAACTTCGACCCCGACCAGGTGCAAAACGGCATGGTCGAACGCTTCCGCTCGATGGGCTGGCTGACCGTGGTGCTGGCCGGGTTGATCGATGGCCTGAACCCGTGTGCCTTCGCCACCCTGATCTTCTTCGTCTCTTACCTGACCCTGAGCGGGCGCAAAGGCAATGAAGTGCTGTCCGTGGGCCTATCTTTTACTCTGGGCGTGTTCCTGGCTTACCTGGTGATCGGCTTCGGGTTTTACAAAGTACTTGACCTGCTGGGTGCCACCCTGAACGTATTGGGGCGCTGGGTGTACGGCCTGACGGCCGCGCTTTGTTTTGGCCTGGCTGTGTTCAGCCTGGTTGATTTCATCAAAGTGAAACGTGGGGGCACCCGCGAAATGGGGCTCAAGCTCCCGGAAGCGCTGCGCAAACGGATCAACGCCACTATCCGCAAAGGGCGCAACACCCAGACTTATGTGGCGGGCGCTTTCGCGACCGGTCTGGTGATCTCTTTCCTGGAGCTGGCCTGCACCGGGCAGATCTACCTGCCAACCATCATCTTTGTCAGTTCAATCCCCGAGCTGCGCCTGAGAGCCACCCTTTTCCTGGTGCTGTACAACCTGATGTTCATCGTCCCGCTGATAGTGGTGTTTGTCCTGGCATACTTCGGGACAACCTCCAAAGACCTGGTGCATTTCATGGAAAAGCATGCCGCCGCAGTCAAACTGGCGATGGTGGTACTATTTTTCTCCCTGGCTTCCTGGTTGACCTATACCCTGATCCTCTGATCCGGCCACCTCTTATTACCATGGCAAAGGGTCTGGCGCTGTCATGCCGCCAGACCCTTTATATTCTGATTTCTTCCCGCGTCTCAGGTTCCAGGTTTGTCATCCTGAACTTCATCCAACAATTTCACCAGCGCATCAGCCTGGAGATAATCTTCCACGGCCACCTTCTGCCGGGTGACCCCTTCCACTTCCGACACCGCGCGCAGGATTTCCATCGAGAGGGAAACTGCCAGCGGGCAAAAATAAGAGGAAGGGCGGAAAGTATAAGCCACTTCGCCACCTTCGCTGATGACCAGGTCTTCAATCAGATGCATCCGCACCACATCAACCCCGGTTTCCGGGTCAATCACCCCCGAAAGCTGTTGCATAATTGCCTGTTCCAAACGCGCCACATCGATCATTCTACACCTCCGGTCCGATCATAACGAGAGCGAGGCTAAAACAGTGTGCCAGATGCGCTCCACAGCCTGGCTGGCCGGTGAATCCGGCCGGTACTGAGTCACCGGGAAACCGGACACCATGGCGGCTGTCACGGATTCATCAAAAGGGATCCGGCCGACCACAGGAATGGAACGGGCTTCACAGAAAGCCTCAATCTGCGCGGCGCTGGCGGGATACAGGTCAGCTTTGTTGACGCAAACCTGTGAAGCGAGTTTGAAATGTTCCGTCGTTTCCAGGATCCGTTCCAGGTCATGAATGCCGGACATGGTTGGCTCGGTGACGATCAACGCCAGGTCGGCTCCGGAAATGGCCGAGATAACCGGGCAGCCAATCCCCGGCGGGCCATCCACAATCTGCAAGGGGTAATTTTCTTCCAGCGCCAACAGGCGGGCGCGCTGTTTGACCAGGGTGACCAGCTTGCCGGAATTTTCCTGTCCAGGGATCAGCAGGGCGTGAAACAGCGGCCCAAAAGGTGTCTCCGAGCGGTACCAGTATCCGGCCTGCTGCGGGATCATCCGGATCGCGTCCGCAGGGCACTGGTACATACAGGACGCGCAGCCCTCACAGGCAATCGGATCAATGGAATACGCTGAATCCCCATTTTGGTCAGGAGGAAGCACCGCCTCAAAGCGGCACACCTCGGCGCAGTTCCCGCAGCGCTCGCAAAGCTCCGGGTCGATCTCCGCCACAGCGCCACCGGTGAAGGAATGCTGCTCCACTTGCCGCGGCCGCAGCACCAGTTCGAGATTGGAGGCATCCACATCCGCGTCCACCAGAACAGCGCGCACCGGCTGGTCAGATTGGCTGGCGAGATGCGCGAACCCGGCGGTGACACTGGTTTTTCCGGTACCGCCTTTTCCGCTTAAAACAACGATCTGCTTCATGAGGACACCCCCCCGATCTGTTCCACAATCGCGCTGAACATCCGGTGAAAATCAACCGTTCTGTCCGGAGCAACCTCCAGTAAATTCCGTCCTCTGGCAATCCCTTCGGCGAATTCCCGCTGGAAGGGGATGCGCATCAGCACCGGCAGGCCGTGCTGGCGGCAGAATACGTCCACCCCATCGTCCCCCATCCCATCCCGGTTGATGACCACCCCCAGCGGGATGCGCAGGGCTTCCACCATCTCAACCGCCAGGCGCAAATCATGCAGGCCAAAGGGGGTCGGTTCGGTGACCAGCACGACATAATCCGCGCCCCGCAGGGTCGCCACCACCGGACAGGAAGCGCCGGGGGGAGAATCCAGAATGATCACCCGGCCATCCGCTGCCCCCGACCAGCGCTTGAGCTGAGTGATCACCGGCACAGCCATCGGCTCGCCTACATTCAACACACCCTGAGCAAAATCGATATTTCCCACAGCCGGACCACCGAGAAGCATCCCGAGGGTGTGCGGTACTTCATGGATGGCACCTTCCGGGCAGTTTAACGTACAGCTGCCACAGGCGTGGCATAACTGCGGAAAAACCATGACATGTTTGCCAACCACCGCGATGGCGTGGTACTGGCAAACCTGGGCGCAGACCCCACAATGCGTACACTTTGCTTCATCCACTTCCGGGATCAGCAAAACAGCCGGTTCTTCCCGCCGGGTTTCCGGGTTCAGAAAAAGATGCGCGTTGGGCGCTTCGACATCACAATCCAGAAACAAAGGCGGCTGCCCGAGGAGCGTATGCGCTTTGAGCGTACTCTGAGCAAGAAACTCTTCCGTCAGGCTCAAGGCCAGGGCAGCCGCGACTGTTGTTTTTCCGGTACCCCCTTTTCCACTTGCGATCGCAATTTTCATAAAATTAATAAATCGGATTTTCGGTTGCTAATCAAAACGCTGAAGCTGGCCAGCGTTGAACCGGCTGACTGCATCCCGCACCGTTTCACTATCGCCCAGCAAAAACATGGAAATGCCGGCGGCGCGCAATACATCGGCAGCTTTAGGCCCGAAATGGCCGCTGAGAACCGCGTCCACCTTGAGTTCTTCGGCGAACTGGGCGGCCTGGACCCCGGCGCCGCCGGAGGCGTTTATGGCCGGATTGGCCTGTGATTCACAGGTCACGGTTTCGGTGTCGACCACACAATAAAATGCCCCGCGCCCAAAACGCATGTCAATGAGCGCGTCAAGGCCTTCGGACTGCGCTGTAACGAGTATTTTCATAATGATCACTTATCCTGTTATTAATTATATGAATACAATTTTTTATAATACCACAATGGGGCGTTGGGCGAACCCCGCCCCATCTGAACGATGAACAGTCTTATTTCTTCTCGATGCGGCCGATCCATTCATTGATCGCGTCGAGCTGCTGCTTTAGAAACCCGGACTCTTTTTTAAGCTCATCAAGCTCCTCATCCGGTGTCAATACACGGGCTTCATAATACCGTCCGTAACGAGGACGCCCCCAGCCTGCGAAACCGCGACGCCTGCCGCGGCTGCCCCACCCGAAACGACCCAGCGGAGTACCGGCGTATTCCTGAACATCAGGATCACCGCAGATTCCCATTCCGCGGCCTGTCCGGGAGCCTTCACCTATCGGGCCTGTTCGATCTCTTCCTGGCATAAGTTTTCACCTCCTTTTTACCATTGAATTATTTGTTCAAACAAAATTATAGTACATATATCTAAAGAATACAATGGTTTTTACCAATTAATTGTGTATTAAAACAAAAAGCCCTCAAAAGCGTTGCGCTTTTGAGGGCTTTGGTAAGCGTGATAAATTATTTCAAGGTGATTTCGACGGGGGTGGGGTTGTAAATGTTATCCGAGATCGGGCAGCGGGCATCAACTTCCTTAATGAAAGCTTCCTTCTCTTCCCGAGTCATGTCCGCGTCAATGTCCATGACCACTTTCATTTCCTGGAAACCAGCGCGGTCATCGGATTCTTTACCCATCAAAACCCTGGTATTACAACCACCTTCGACCTCGCAGGAAATTCCTCGAAGGTCAATGCCCTTCTGCGTTGCGGCGATCTTCGCGATCGTGATCAAACATCCGCCCAGCGCAAAAAACTGGTAATCCAGAGGGGTCGGCGCGCTGTTTTCTCCACCTATTCTTTCGGGCTGGTCGATGTCCGCGGTGAAAGGGCCAGCGTGCATTTCGATTTTGTAACCTTCCAGCAGTTTCGCGTTGATCTTTACCGTTTTGGTAATTGCCATTTAACAATCTCTCCTTAGACTAAAGATAAAATTTTACAAACCCACGGCCAGTAATCATGGTTTTTGTTCATTGTATCGAACAAACATTTGTGAATTTTACTACAATCAAGGTTGTTTCAACGCGATTTATCACTTAATAAATTTGTAAGTTTTCAACATGCTGCCGGTAAGCGACGCAGAGGTTCTTCGCCCCCTGCGGTCGTTCAGACGGCATGCGGAGGGAAGATTGCCGCAAAGAAGATGCCAGACCGACGAAGCCGCCTCCCATTCGGCACTTGACAGATGGTGGCGGCTTTCTATTCCCGGCTCGTGTGACCTTGAAGACGCGCCAGCGGCTGACATCATGCCCGAATGGAAAAGGATCTCTCCATCGCAGGGGCAGCGGCACAACAATATTTTTCTCTCCCCCAGGGTCTCTGAATCCCCCCCGGCGCGCCGGGGTTGAGCGCAATGGCGCGGGAAAACAGAGGCGTAAAGATTAGCGAGCCGTTAAACAGCAAAACCGCCGGGAAACCTCAGCGGTTTTGACAATCTTCAAAACAATCCGGCTTACAGCGGCCCTTGCGAGGCTGTGTTCTGCTTGTTCGCCACCAGGGTGCGTTTGGCATTGGAGGGCAAGAACGCCAGTGAGAGGGCGTTGTGCTGGGCCTGCCGGGCCAGCTCTGGTGTCAGCCCTGCTGCCGGGGCGGCTACTTCATACTCGTAACGCAGGTCGATATTGCTGATCCCGGGATCGTCGGTGTTGATGCAGGCCAGCAGGCCGCGCTCTAAAAAGGTTTTCAGGGGGTGCGCCTCGTAAGATGGCACCACGCTGGTTTGCAGGTTGCTGGTCAGGCAGGATTCAAAGCCAATCTCATGTTCGGCCATGTAATCCATCAGGACCGGGTCCTCCACCGCGTGCACCCCGTGCCCAATCCGGGTCGCGCCCAGGTCGCGGATGGCGTGCCACATGCTCTCCGGCCCCATGGCCTCTCCGGCATGCACCGTGACCTCCCAACCCGCTTCCCGCCCGCGCATAAAGTGCTCCGCAAACCACTCAGCGGGGTAATGAATCTCATCGCCAGCCAGGTCAAGCGCCACAATCCGGTCACGATAGCGCAGCAAGGCCTCCAGTTCCTGCCAGGCGACGTCCACGCCGTAGGTGCGGCTCAGAATACCGATCAGGTTGACATGGATACCAAAATCGCGCGCGCCCGTCTCCACCCCATCCGCCACCGCCTCGACGATTCCGGCCGGGTTTAGCTGGTTGGGCTCTGCCATAAACCAGGGGCTGAAACGAAGTTCAATGTAGTCAATACCTTCACGCCGGGCATCCTCAACATTCTCATAAGCGATCCGGCGGCAGGCCTCATAATCCACCAGCACGCGCGACATCCATTCAAACTTGGCGATAAAGGTCATCACGCTGGGGGTCGGCTCCGTAACCTGCACATAAGGGCGCATACCCTCCACCGTGTCTGCAGGAAGCGGCAGGTTGTGCTGGCGTCCAAGGTCCAGAATGGTTTGCAGGCGCACGTTGCCATCCAGGTGGCGGTGCAGGTCAATCAAAGGGAAAGAATGATCAATCATTTCGCTATCCTCCACAACTATTCTGTTTCCATTATCTATCAGGAAAACTGTTCTGGCAAGCCGTTGTGCCAAAAAGCGCTCACCCCAGTAATAAAATCATAATAAAATCATTACTGTTGACAATTCACCTGAAAAAGAGTTTAATATTTATATTGTTTGAACAAGATGGGGAATTTCATGGATCAAAACAGGCAGTAAGTCAGGATCTTATGCCAGAATTTTTGCCAGATGATCGGATCAACAAAACCGTTTCCATCAGGCCAGTAACGGCTCTGGTATTGTATCTGTTGTTATGTGCCATAGCGGGCATCGTGGTCGTTCGCGCCAACGGCTCAATCTACTGGATGGCGCTTCCTGGCTTTCTCACTCTTTTCGCTGCCCAATTCATTTCACCCCGAACCGTCTTTGCTCTCGAAGCGGTCCGCGTCGCCGCGAGTCTGGCGACGGCCGCTTTTCTACCCGGAGACCTCTGGAATCAATTTTTCGCGGTAGGGCTTACAACCCTGACCCTCGCCCCACTGATGGGGTGGATCCACGCCCTCAGCTCCCAGAAGAAAAGCGCGGAAAGCGCTTTAAAGAAAACCCATGAACGCGTGCGGTATGCTTTTGAGGCCACCGGAGACGGCATCTGGGATTGGCAGCCCGGCAGCCAGGCGCTGTACCTCAGCCCGGGTCTAAGCAACCTGCTGGGGGACGAAATCCTGGTGTCCCCGGATTGCGACAAATTGACCCGGCTGGTCCATCCGGACGACCTTGAAGGTGTTGTAGAGAAATTCAAAGCCCATTACACCGGCCTAACCCCTGAAATACGGGGAGAAACGCGGGTGAAGGATCGGGAAGGAAACTGGAGATGGGTAGTGTTGAAGGGCAAGGTGACCGGTCGTGATCCCAATGGCCAGCCTGCACGGATCACCGGCACCGTGTTTGAAATTGCCGAACAAAAGAAAGCTGAACAAAATTTAAGAGAATCGGAAACGATCTTCCGCCAGGTCACCGAAAACATCCGCGAGGTGTACTGGCTGCGCGACCGTAAAACCCGCCAGTTGATTTACATGCAGCTCAGTGATAATATCAAAAACATGGAAGCCACCAATGACGAAGTGCGCTTCAGCTCTCCGGATTATTATTATAAGAACATCCATCCCGACGACCAGAAGAAAGTGCGCGAAAGCGAAAACAAATTATATGAAAGCAGTAAACCTTTTTACGAGGAGTACCGCTACCGCCATCAGGACGGCACCCTGCACTGGCTGTCGTGCCGGCAGTACCCGGTGCTGGACGAAAACGGCGAATTCTACCGGGTGATCGGTATCGCTGAGGATATCACAGAGCGCAAACACGCTGAGCTGGCCCTGCAAAAGAGTGAAAAACGGTTCCGCGACATGGTGGAACGCCAGGGTGAAGGGGTGATCATTGTGGACACGGAGGAGAATTTCGTTTACACCAACCCGGCAGCCGGTGAAATCCTGGGAGTCCCCCACAAATCGCTGATTGGCCGCAGGTGGCACGATTTTTTGGGTCCGAAACAGCTAGAAATTCTGCTTTCCCAAACACAAAACCGCCGACAGGGGATCGAAAGCTCATACGAATTGATCATCCAGCGGCCCGACGGCCAGAAACGCAATATTATGTGTACGGTAACCCCGCGGGTGGATCAAGATGACCAGTTTATCGGCGGGATCGGTGTCATCCGCGATATCACCGAACATCACAACGAGGTGGAACACCTGCGCTACCTGAGCACCCACGATCCGCTGACCGGGATCCACAACCGAACTTTCTTTGAGGACCAGCTCAAACGCTTAGAAACCAGCACCCATTACCCCATATCGATCATCATGATTGACATGGATAACCTCAAAAAGATCAACGACCACTTCGGGCACGCGGCGGGCGACCAGCAGTTGATCACCGCCGCCGAGGTGCTCACAAACTCCTTGCGCGAGAACGACATCATCGCCCGGATCGGCGGGGATGAGTTCGCCATCCTGATGCCGGACACAGACTCACAGGTCCTCAAACAGGTCATTGCCCGCCTGCGGGAACAAATAGCCGCCAGGAATCAGGAATGTCCTTCACCCTATCCGATTAAAATCTCAATTGGTGGAGAATCGCGCGCCATGCCTGGTCCCCTGAAAGACACCCTCAAACAGGCGGACGGCCTGATGTATCTCGATAAATCCAAAAACAGATCTAATTGATTTACCCTACACCGGTGATCGCAGCAACGAATTCAGTTGTTGCTTAATCCCCTCGTGCGTCAGCCGCGGTGCAGCAGCCGCCCCAGCAGGGGCACGGCCACCGTGATGGCGTCATGGGGGCAGGTTTCCTGGCAGCAGTAGCAGCGGATGCAGCGGTCGTACTGATAAGATGGCGGGCTGCCGTGGTTGCCCTGGAAAAAGTCCAGCGCCTTGGGCTCCGCCGGGCAGATCTTCACGCAGCTTCCGCACCGCGTGCAGGCTTCTTCATCGATGACCGGGCGGGGGATAACCCAGCGCTTCATCAGCCACTCCATCCTGCCGGGAGCGGCAGTGGTCGAGAGCGGCGAGCGGTTCGCGTCAAAACCCGGAGCGATAAAATCCTCCACCGGATCCCCCAGGATTTCAATCTCCTCAATATCCCCCAGACCCCACTTCTGGGCCCACTTGAGGGGCGGCACCAGGTCCGGGTCCAGGTTCATCATCCGGCTCACGGTCGCGTCCAGCGCGGCCGGGTCTGTCGAGAACAGCAGGACGCGCATCGGATAAGGCTCCCCATTGCGCGGGCCGTTGCCCTGCATCGCCATGATGCCGTCCATGATGTACAGGCGCGGTTTCAGCAGCAGGTTGAGGTCCACCAGCATCTGTGAAAACAGCTCCACATTGGACATCCGGGCGTGGAATTCCGCCTTGAGCGCGCCGGGGATGCAGCCAAACTGGTTCTTGATCGCACCGGTCACCCGGGTCAGGGCATGGGTTTTAAACTTAGCCAGCGAGATCAACCCGTCTGCCTCCAACACCCCCCTGGCGATGGTGAATTGTTTGATCAGGTGTCCCTCCGGGAAAGAGACTGTCTCGCCATTCTCAAAATCGGCCAGCGGGACGCCGAGCCGTTCCGCCACCTCCGCCAGACCGGGTTTTCGCGCCGCGGCGCCCGGTTTGCCGAAGGCCGGCGAGTCGCCATAGCACAGCGCCGCCCCGCTCTCCTGGAAGCAGCGCAGCACGGCCTCAAAGACGGTGGGGTGCGGGCTGATCTGTTTTTCGGACGGTTCTCCAATCAGCAGGTTGGGCTTGATCAGGATCTTTTCGCCCGGTTGCGCGAAACGCTGCGCGCCGCCCAGCAGTTCCAGGCCTTTTTCTACCGCTTTCTGGACGGATTCTTTCTGATAGGTTTCACAACGGATAACAGCGACTTGAGAAGGTGTTTTCATCGTGCAGTGTTCCTTGAAAATGTTTTGCAAAAAATGGCAGCGCCTGCCTCACCATACCATCGAGGGGTTTTAAATATGGTTTGAAGTTTTAGATCATCAGCAGCGCGGCGATGATCAGCAGGAGCGGGGTGAGGATGGTGCTGGCGAACAGGGTATAGGCAACCTGCTGCTGGTCTTCCCAGCGATAGAAGAATAATCCGGCAATCAGATCAGCGGTGAAGGTAAATCCGCACAGCACGGGCAGCAGCAGCAGGCTCTCCGCGGGCCCTGGCTCCACGGGCTGGCCGTAAATATCATACCCCAAAGAGATCGCGTCGCGTCCGGAAATGAGAAGGGTCACCAAAACGAACAAGGCAAGCGATAAACCCAGCCCGGTCAGGATGAAAATGCGCGCCAGCCGGTCGGACCACACGCTCTGGAGGTAAGCCGCCGGGCGGGCCGACTGGTGGCTGATCGGTGTCAGGCTGCCCAGCTCCATCGTGCGCTGGATGGCCCCCATGACGGCCAGGAAGGTGACGGCGTTGACCGCGAACGCGGTGCCCTCGCCGAAACCCGCCACCACCCAGCCCGCCAGGGTCGGCCCCACGAAGCGGGCGATGTTGAAGGCGCTGGAATTGAGCGCGATGGCGTTGGGCAGGTCCTCCCGGGGCACCAGTTCGGCGATGAAGGTGTGGCGGGCGGGCATCTCGAAGGCGTGCACCAGCCCCAGCAGCAGGGCCAGCACCATCACGTGCCAGACCTGGATCCAGCCGCCCAGCGCCAGGGTGGCCAGCACCAGGGCCTGAGCCATGGCCAGGGCCTGGGCCACCAGGAACAGCCGCCGCCGCGGCAGGCGATCGGCCAGCAGGCCGCCCAGCAGCCCGAACAGGAGCACCGGCAGCATGGCCAGGAAAGCCACCAGGCCGAGCATGAAGCTGGAATCGGTGAGGCGGTAGACCAGCCACGACTGGGCCACGGTCTGCATCCAGGTCCCGTTGAGCGACACCAGCTGCCCCACGTAGTAGAGGCGGAAATCGCGGTGGCGCAGGGAGCTGAGGAAGTTCCAGCGGGACATGGTCGGCATCGGGGTGGCGAAGGGGATAAGTATAACGCGCGGCAAAGTTGCCCCCGCAACGGGCTGATCACCTTAACGCGAAGACACGAAGTCGCGAGGATGTAACAGGGATGGGATGGTTCTGCCGGAGCCCGGCCCGCCTGCCCTGATTAACTGCCGGAACGAGCCTGCCGCTGCATGCTGTGCCGCCATGCAAGCCTTGCAGCGTGCAGGGCATGAATTTCCATTGCTTGGCGTCTTTGCGTCTTCGCGCCTTTGCGTTGAAGAAAACTGGCCCCGGTGCTCAGCGCTTGGCCCCGCGTCGTGGGGGTGGCAAACTCGGGGCATGGTGTCGCCGGAGAACCGGCCGGATGGAGGAGAAGAACATGCACCCGCGAATCGCTTTCCTGGCGGCCGCCGCCCTGGCCGCCTTCCTCGCCGGTCCGGTGACCGCGGCGGAGGACAACACCCAGGCCCTGGTGGACGACATGAACCGGCTGCTCGACCAGGCCGAGAGCGACCGCAGCGCCAGCCCCTGGTTCATCAAGGAGGCCCGCGAGGTGCTGCGCCGCTACCACTGGCCCTGGCGCGAAACCCTCCTCGACGAGACCTTCAGCGATGGCGACTACACCCGCGGCCCGGCCTGGGTCGTGGACAGCGGCGAGTTCTGGGTGGCGCGCAGCGTCGGCCTGCGCAGCCGGGTGACAGCCCGGTCCGCGCCGTCCGACGCCGGGCAGGAGGGCACGCAGGACGCCGCCTCCCAGATCGTGGGCATCCTGATGCAGGAGGTGCTGAAGGGCGGCAGCCAGCAGCAGGCCCAGCCCGCCGCCCAGCCCGGACGGGGCGAGATCCATACCGAGCTGCCCATCACCAACGCCTTCCTGGTGGAGGTGGAGATGGCGGCGCTCGGCGGCAACGGGGACAGCCGCTTCAGCTTCGGACCCTACCAGGGCCCCTACCGCGACACCGGCTACCAGCTGGTCTATCTGGGCGGCGCCCGCCCGGCCATCGAGCTGCGCCGCTACAGCCCCCGCCGCAGCGCCATCGTCGAGGTGCGCGAGGATGTGCCGGCGCTGGACGACGGCGGCACTCACACCCTCACCTGGCAGCGCCGCGACAGCGGCGAGATGACCGTGCTGCTGGACGGAAGCGAGCTGTTCAGCGCCAGCGACCGCGGCCTGCGGGATCCCTTCACCGGCTTCACCCTGGTGAACGAGGGCGGCGACTTCGCCTTCAGCCGCGTGCGCATCGAGGGTGCGGGGCGCTGAGGCGCGGCACCGTACCAGCCGTCCCGTCGCGCAGGGAACAGGAGGCTTGGCGAAGGCTGGCAGTGGCGGCCCGGTGCGCGCGGCGCACCCCACGGCGGCCCCGGCGGCCGGCTTTACGATCCGCGTAGGGTGCGCCGTGCGCACCAGTGAATCGGATTTTTCATCCGGGGCGTGAGTTCCTGGCGCTGACGAGCTCCAGCCCCGGATGAAGCGCTCGCGACCGCCGCCCCGCACCCCGCGACGCGGATGATCTCCTCCGGCCGGGGGGCTACAATGCGCGGCCGTCCTCCGTCCGCCGAGCCGCAGCCCTTTCCCGTGACCGAGCTTTCAGTCCTCATCCCCTTCCTGGCGCTCGTGGCGCTGGGCAGCTATGTCCAGACCGTCACCGGCTTCGCCCTCGGACTCATCGTCATGGGCGCGGTGAGCGTGGCGCACCTGGCGCCCATCCCCTTCACCGCCGTGGTGGTGAGCATCATGTCGCTGTTCAATACCAGCTACTCCCTGGTGCGGGTGCACCGGGAGGTGGACCGGCGGATCCTGCTGCAGCTCGCGGCGGGCATGCTCACCGGGGTGCCGCTGGGGCTGTGGCTGCTGACCCTCCTCGACAGCGCGGCGACCCAGGCCCTGCGGACCGCCCTGGGCCTGTTCCTGCTCGGCGCCTGCGCCATTTTCATGTTCCGGCCCCAGCCGCGGCCGCGCCGCACGGGCGTGCCGGGCAACCTCTTCGCCGGCCTGCTGGGCGGACTCGGCGGCGGCATGTTCAGCACCGCCGGGCCGCCCCTGGTCTACCACCTCTACCGCGAGCCGGTGCCGGTGCCGGTGGTGCGGGTCACCCTGCTGGCGGCGTTCACCTTCACCACCCTGGTGCGCCTCGTGCTGGTCTGGCTCGACGGCGGCCTGAGCGCCGATCGCCTCACCCTGGGACTGCTCTGCGTGCCGGTGGTGCTGGCGGCCACCTGGGCCGGCCGCCGCTGGCGGCCGCCGCTCTCCGACCCGGCCCTGCGCCGCCTCGCCTTCGCCCTGCTCGGCGTGCTGGGCCTCACGCTGGTGATCCCCGCCTGAGCAGGTGCCTTGAATTTTGTTGCCACAGAGCGCACAGAGGGCACATCTTTTTTTGCGAACACAGGGATTGATGCAGGGAGAGGGGCCAGGCGCTCGCCAACCCGCCGAGACGGGCAGAAGACCGGCCGACGGACCGCGCCTCCCTCGCCGCTCGGTGGGTGAGTCCGATGGCGGGTGATGCCCGGTGATTCCTCGCGTGCTTGGTGCCTTTGCGAGAACTGCCGCGGCGCCCGGATTGATTCAGCGGATGCCTGCGGCCGGTTGACGGGATTGGTGTCCTGGGCCGCGCCGACCCGGCAGGCAGGAAACAACGAGGGCTTTCCCTGTGCTCCCTCCGAGTCCTCTGTGCCCTCTGTGGCAAAAAGACTCAGAGCAGCACCGGCAGGCGCCCGGTGAGGCGGATCGCCTCTGGGGAGACCTCGGCGCCGTAGGCGATGATCTCGACCCCCGCGGCGGCCGCCTCGCGCAGGGTGCGCCCGTAGACCGGGTCGACCTGGTCGGCGGGGGTCACCCGGTCGATGCCCGTATGCTGGGCGCAGAACAGCAGCACGGCGCGATCGCCCGCCGCGGCCACCGCCATCAGCTCGCGCAGATGCTTGGTGCCGCGGCTGGTCACCGCGTCGGGAAACAGCCCCAGGCCGTCCTCCCGTCCCAGGGTGACGCTCTTCACCTCCACGAAGCAGCGCTGCCCCTCCCGCTCCAGCAGCAGGTCGATGCGGCTGCGCCGCTCCCCCTCGCCGTAGCGCACTTCGCGGCGGATGCGGTCGTAGCCCTGCAACTCGGCCACGGTCCCATCCTCGATGCCCTCGCGCACCAGGGCGTTGGCGCGGTGGGTGTTCACGCCCACCAGGTGGCCGCCGTCCACCTCCACGATCTCCCAGGTCAGGGGATACTTGCGCTTCGGATTGCGCGAGTCGGAAAACCAGACCTGGCTGCCGAGGGTGCAGCAGCCGGTCATGGCGCCGGTGTTGGGGCAGTGCAGGACCGCCTTCTCGCCCCAGGGGAGATAGACCTCCGCCATGAACCGCTGGTAGCGGCGCAGCAGCTCGGCGGACTCGAGCGGGGGATCGAAAATCATAGGCTCTCCAGGTAGGCGCGGATGCGGGCCACCGCCTCCTCCAGCCGCGGCAGGGAGGTGGTGTAGGCGAAGCGGACATGGCGCCCGGGGGCGTTGGCGCCGAAATCGAGCCCCGGGGTGACGGCCACGCCGGCCCGCTCCAGCAGGTCCATGGCGAAACGGTGGCTGTCGTTGCCGAAGGCGCTGATATCGGCATAGAGGTAGAAGGCGCCCTGGGGCCTGACCGGGATGCGGAACCCCAGCTCGCGCAGCGCCGGCAGCAGGTAGTCGCGCCGCTCCCGGAACGCCAGCCGCCGCTCCTCGGCGATGGCCAGGGTCTCGGGGCGCAGGGCGGCCAGGGCGGCGTACTGGGAGGGGGTGGGGGCGGAGATGAACAGGTTCTGGGCCAGCTTCTCGAGATCCCGCACATAGCTGGGCGGGGCCACCAGCCAGCCGATGCGCCAGCCGGTCATGCCGAAGTACTTGGAGAAGCTGTTGATGACGAAGGCCTCGTCGGTAATCGCCAGGGCGGTGGTCACGTCGCCCTCGTAGACCAGCCCGTTGTAGATCTCGTCCACCAGCAGCCGCCCGCCGCGCCGGTGGACGGCCGCGGCGATGGCCGCCATCTCGGCCCGCTCCACCACCGTGCCGGTGGGGTTGGAGGGGGTGGCCACCAGCGCCGCGGCGGTCTCCGCGGTCCAGTGGGCCTCCACCTGGGCGGCGGTGAGCTGGTAGCCGCTCTCCGGGCCCACCGGCACGCCCACCGCCCGCGCCTCCACCAGGCGCGCGAAGTGGCGGTTGCAGGGATAGCCGGGGTCGGCCATCAGCAGCGCCTCGCCGGGAGCCAGGAGCACGGCGGTGGCCAGCTGTAGGGCGCCGGAGGCGCCCGGGGTCACCAGGATCCGCTCCGGCGCCACCTCCACCCCGTAACGGTCCCGGTAGTAGCCGGCGATGGCCGCGCGCAGCTCCGGCATGCCCAGCGCCGGGGTGTAGAACATGCGTCCGTCGACCAGGGCCTCCCGCACCGCCTCCAGCACCGGCTCCGGGGTCGGGAAATCGGGCTCGCCCACCTCCATGTGCACGATGTCCCGCCCGGCGGCCTCGAGGGCCTTGGCCCGGCCGAGCAGCTCCATCACGTAGAAGGGCTGGATCTCCGCCATGCGCGGGGCGAGGCGGAAACGGGCTTCAGGCATGGGCACGGCGGTGCACCTCCGCGAGCAGGTCGAGATCCACCCAGCGCGCCGCACCAGCCTCGCCCTGGAGCACCGTGAAGGGGCGCTCCGGCCCGCCCAGCTCGTCGATGACCAGGCTCGCCCCGGTGAAGTCATGATCGCGGGTATAGGCGTTGACGGTCACCAGGGTCGGCAGCCCCACCGCCCGGGCGGCCAGCAGGCCGTTGCGGGAGTCCTCGAAGGCGAGACACTCGGCGGCGGAGAGGCCCAGGGCGTCGAGGGCGTAGACATAGATGTCCGGCGCCGGCTTCTTGGCCGGCACCATCTCCCCCGCGGCGATGACGTCGAACCAGGCCGGACTCTCCGGCCCGAGGGTGTTCTCCAGCAGCGCCAGCACGTTCACCGGGGTGGTGGTGGTGGCGATTCCCAGCCGCAGCCCCGCCGCCCGGGCCGCGCGCAGCAGCCGCTCCACCCCCGGCCGCAGCGGGATCCGGCCGCCGCCGAGGAGATCGGTGTAGATGCGGGTCTTGGCCCGGTGCAGGCTCCGGATGAAGCCGTCGAGGTCGTCCGGGCGGGGGAAATCGGGGCGGAACCGGTCCAGGTAGTAGAGAATGCGCTCGCGCCCGCCGGTCACCTCCAGCAACTCGCCATACAGGGGCACATCCCAGTCCCAGTCCAGCCCGGCCTCGGCGAAGGCGCGGTTGAATGCGACACGGTGGCCGTCGCGCTCGGTATCGGCCAGCGTGCCGTCCACGTCGAATATCAGGGCCCGGAGGCGTGTCATGAACTGATCTCCTTGCGATTTTCGGCAATCCTGTCAGGGCAGGTCGATTGGCTCTCACGCGACCGCGGGTGGGATGCGCGGAACGTCTGCATTGTACCTTCTAACGCATCCATCTGCGGTTCACGGAGGTGCAGTTATGTGACGGAGGATGATGGTTACCCCCCACCTGGTGCGCTATAAATAGCCGAGGTGTCCGGGACTTTGCCCGAGGAATGGGCCGGGGTCCCGGCCCCGACCGACCCCAGCCGCTCCGGGGCGCATCCTTGCGCCCGGCCGCGGCGCGCGGTCCGGCAGGGCAGAAACGAGACAGATAGCGCCGCCCGGGAGAGGCATGGCTGAAGTCAACCACATCGACATCGAGACCCTGAAGGGGCTGATACCCTTCGGGGGCATGTCCATGGACCGGCTGGAGAAGATCGCCGCCCGGTTCGTGCTCGAGCGTGTGCCGCAGGGACGGGTCCTGTTCCGCGAGGGAACCCGGGATCACCAGACCATCTACCTGCTCGAAGGGACGGTCGGCCTCTCCACCCGCGGCAATATCACCGCGCGGGTGGAGGCCGGCAGCGAACTGGCCCACCACGCCCTGGCCAACCAGCAGCCCCGGCCCCATACGGGCGAGACCCTCACCCCCGCGCTCATCGCGCACATGGACACCACCCTCCTCGACGTCCTGCTCACCGGCGAAAGCGCCGGGGGCTACGAGGTCTCGGAGCTGGGCAGCGACGAGGACGACGAGGACTGGATGACACGCATGCTCCAGTCCAAGGCCTTCCTGCGCATTCCGGCGGCCAACATCCAGCGCATGCTCATGCGCATGGAGGCCGAGCCGGTCGAGGCCGGCCACGTGGTGGTCCGGGAGGGCGACGAGGGCGACTACTACTACATCATCAACCAGGGCCGCTGCAGCGTCTCGCGCAAGGGACCCGACGGCAAGCCGATGACGCTGGCCGAACTCGGCAGCGGCGACAGCTTCGGCGAGGATGCGCTGCTCTCGAGCACCCGACGCAACGCCACGGTCACCATGCTGAGCGAAGGCATCCTCATGCGCCTGTCCAAGGATGACTTCCTCGAGCTGATGAAGTCGCCCCTGGTGGACCAGATCGACTTCGACCCGGCCAGCGCCCTGGTGAACGCGGGCAAGGCGGCCTGGCTGGACGTGCGCAGCTCCGAGGAGTTCCTGGAAGGCCACCTCCCCGGCAGCATCAACCTCAGCCTCGCCGATCTGCGCGAGGCACTGCCCCAGTTCAACACCGGGCGCAGCTACATCGTCTGTTCCGACACCGGCCAGCGGGCCGCGGCCGCGGCATTCCTGCTCAGCGAACAGGGCCTGGAGTGCCGGGTCCTGAGCGGAGGGCTGGACGCCGTGGACCAGGCCCGTCTCGAGTACGGCGCCCACCAGCCCGTGCGCGCCCGGACCGCCGCCGGCTCCAGGGGGGCCGGTACGGCGGAGGTCATCGAGCTGCCGGCCATCGGCGCCCGCTCCGGGGGGGAGAGCGTCGGCGAGGGCGGCTCCACCCGCGATATGGAGCGGCTGCGCCTCGCCGCGGAGAAGCAGCTCGCCGCCATCCGCGACAAGGCCCGGGCCCAGATGGAGCGCTACCGCGAGGCCACGGTCGAGGCCGACGCCGCCCGCCAGGAGGCCGAGAGCGAGCTCAGCCGGGTCCGGGAACAGCTCAAGGAATACGAGTGGCGCGCCGCCGAGGCCCGGACCCTGGAGCAGCAGCTGCAGAACCTGCGCCATGAGCTGGAGAGCCTCAACGCCCGCCAGCTGGAGGCGGAACAGGCCCGGGAAGAGGCGGAGCAGCAGCGCAGCGCCATCGAGGACGAGCTGGGCGGGCGGCTCGCCGCTACCGAGAAACGCCGGGAAGAGCTGGAAGCGGCGCTGATCGAGCTCACCGAGGCCCGTGACGCCACCGTCGCCGAGCTGGAGCGGGTGCGCGCCGAGGCGGCCACGGCCGAATCCGCCCGGGACGCGACAGCCGCCGAGCTGGCCACGTTGCGGGAGCAGTTGGAACAGGGCGCGGCGGAGGCCGCCGCGGCGCGGGACGGGCTCGGGCAGGAGCTGGAGCAGGCCCGGACGGAAGCCGCGGAACTGCAGGCGCGCCTGGAGCAGGCCTCGCAGGAGGGCCAGTCGCGCGCCGAGGAGCTGACGCGGGCGCTGGAGGAGGCCCGGAGCGAGATCCAGCGGCTGGTGGAACGCCAGGAGGCCGCCGACAGCTCCCGGGCCCGCGCGAAGGAGGCGCTGGCCGCCCTCACCCACACCCGAGACGAGCTCACCGACCGGCTCGAAACCCTTGCCACCAGCGCCGACAGCCTGGCGCAGGAACGCGATGCCCGGCTCCAGGAGCTGGACCGGCTGCGGGAATCGGCCACGCAGGCCGAGGCTGAACACCGGCGCGAGCTCGAAGCGCTGGAGGCCCGCCTGAAGGCCGCGGAAACCGCCCGCGACGAGGCCGAGCAGGCACTCGAGAGCACCGAGAGCCGCGCGGCCGGCCTGGAGGAACAGCGGGCGGCAGCGGAGGCGGCACGGGATGCCGCGGCGCAGGAGCTGGAAGCGCTGCGGACCGACCAGGATCAGAGCGTCACGGAGCTGCAGCAGCGGAGCGCGGAGCTGAAGACCGCCCTGGCCGAGCGCCAGGCCGAGCTGGACGCGGCCCGGGCACAGGCCGAGACGCTGACCGGGCAGCTGGCGCAGACCGAATCCGCCCGCGACGAGGCGCTGGGCGAGCTGGCCACGCTCACCGCCGGGCGGAAAGAGCTCGAAACCGCCCTGGATGAGGCCCGGAACCGGGCGGAGACGGCGGAAGCGGAACGGTCCGCCCTGCGGGAGGAGATCGACCAGCTCCGTACCGATCAGGAGCGCACCGGTGAGCAGCTGCGGGAACGGATGACGGAGCTGGAAGGGGCGCACGCCGCGGCAGCCGCGCTGCAGGACCAGCTGGCGGCGGCCGAAGCCGCCGCGGCGGAGTCAAGGGAGGGGCTCACCCGTCTCGGCGAGGCCCGCGACGCCCTGGCCGGAGAAGTGGAGACCCTGCAGCAGAAGCTGGCCGAAGAGGAGACGGAGCGGAAGCGGCTGCTGCAGCAGCACGAGGAGGCGTTGACCCGGCAGCAGACCGGACAGGTCGCGCTGCAGCAGAGCGTGGAAACCGTCACGGCGCAGCTCCGGGAGAGCGAAATCCGCCTCGCCGGGGCGGAGGAGGAGACCCGGGAGCTGCGGCAGGCGCTGGAAAGTGCCCGGGACGAGCTGGCGCAGGCCCACAACCGGCGCGAGGAAGTGGAATCCCGCCTCGAGTCCTACGAAAAGCAGCTGCACGAGGTCAGTGAGGACCAGGCCGAGGTCATGCGCGCCCGCGCCGACCTCGAAGCCGAGGCCAAGCAGCTGCAAACGGACCTGGAGCAGGCCCGGGCAGCGCAGGAGCAGACCGAGGCCGCCCGCGCGGCGCTGGAGCGGCAGCTGTCGGAGTCGGCGGAGCAGGTGGGTGCCGCCCAGGCCGAGCACGACCGTCTGCAACAGGCACTCGAGGCGCTGCAGGAGCAGTTCGCCGCCGCCGAGGCGGCGCTGGAGTCGGGCCGCGGCGAGCTGGAACAGGCCCTCTCGGAGCGGGATGCCGAGCTGGAACAGGCGCTGGATCGCGCCCGCGGGCTGGAAGCCCGCCTGCAGGAGGAGAGCACCGCCCAGGCGGAGCTGCTGGACGAGTTGCAGGCGCGCCTGGAGGAAACCGAGTCGCGCCTCGGACAGACGCGAACCGAGGCCGAGCGGCAACAGGGCGAGCTCGTCGCCGAGCTGGAACGCCAGCGGACCCGGGCCGAGGCCATGGAGGCACGGCTGCAGCAGCAGGCCGGCAGCGGTGAGGAGCAGCTGGCGGGATTGCAGCAGGAGCTGTCCGCCGCCGAAGCGCAGCTGGCCGAACTACGGGAGCAGAGCGAGGCACTGCGCGGGGAGCTGGCCGCAGCCCGGGACACCGGTGAGCAGAGCGCGGCGGAGACCGCCCGGCAGCTGGAGGAACTGACCACCCGGCTGCGTCAGGCGGAGGACGCGGGCGCCGCTTCCAGCGCCGAACTCGAGTCCTCCGGGCAGCAGCTCGTCAAGCTGCGGCAGAAGCTGGAACAGGCGGAATCGGAACGGGAGCAGGCCCACTCCCGGCTCGCGGAACTCGAGCAGGCGCTGGGAAAGATCACCCGGGAGCGCGACACGCTGCAGGCGGCGGCGGGCGAGGTCGCCACTCGAAACAAGGCCGTGCAGCGGCTGCAGCAGGATCACGCGCTCCTCCTGGAGGACCTGGAGCAGACGCGGGAGCGGGCCGAGAACCTGGAGGCGGATCTCGATTCCCTGCGCAAGGAGGTCGAAGAGGCCCGTCATGCCGAGCAGGAGGCGAGCGCCGATCTCCACCAGGCCCGCCAGGAGCTTGAGCGGCTGCGCAGCCACGCCGGAATGCTGGAGCGGGCCATGCAGGCGGGCGGTGGCGAGGGCGCCCAGGTCGCGATGCTGCGGGAGCGCATCGAGACCCTGGAGATGGAGGTCGAGGTCCGCCACGCCCACCAGGAAAGCGAGCTGGCAACCGCCCTGGACGCGGCGCGCAAGGAGGCGGGGCAGGAGTACACCAAGGCCCTCGAGGAAGCCCGGGCCATGCTCGAGCAGGTGCAGATGCAGCTCGAGGCCACCCGCGGTGAAGCCGATCACGAGGCCGACGCGCGCGCCCGTGCCGAACGCAGCCTCGAGCACCTGCAGCACCATGCCTCGGACCTGGAAGCCGAGCTGGATGCCCTGCGCCAGGCGGCCACGACCAGCGCCGCCGGTGGCGAGGCGGGCGAACGGCTCGCCGCGGAGGTGGCCAAGCTGCGCGACCGGCTCGCCGTGAGCCAGCAGGAGCTGGAGGATGAATCCCACCGCCGGGCCCAGCTCGAGGAGGAGGCGGGCGGACTGCGCAACGAGCTTGAGGCCCTGCAGTACCAGTCCCGCCCGGAGGGCGAGGGCGCGCCGGCTCCGGCGTCAAGGGCCGCACCGCCGACCGCCCCGCTGCCGGCCCCAGACGGCGCGCCGGCGCGCAGCGGCGGCCTGCTGCAGGCCCTGGCCGGCGCCGTGGCCGGCGCCGTGACGGTCGCCGCGGTGTTCCTGCTGCTCCCCGATGGGGGACTGCCCGGGCTACCCGGGCTGCCGGGACTTGGGGAGACGGACACGGCGGCCCTGACGGCACCGGCACGACAGCGAACGGCTCCCAAGGCACCCGCGCCGGCGCCGGACACCGCCCCGGCTTCACCATCTCCCGCGCCGGCGACGGCAGGCGCGGCGGCGCCCACGCCGGCACCCACACCGGCAGCGGCCGCTCCGGCCGAGCCCGCCACACCCGCCCCGCGCCGCCTCAGCGACACTCTCGCCGGCGGGGGCCGCGGGCCGGAGCTGATCGCCCTGCCCGGCGGGCGCTACACCATGGGCAGCGGCGGCAGCTCACCCCATTTCGACGAGCGTCCCGCCCACGCCGTGCAGCTCGCCCCCTACGCCATCAGCCGCACCGAGGTGACCTTCGCCCAGTACGATCGGTTCGCCCGGGCCACCGGCCGCCGCCTCCCCGCCGATGGCGGCTGGGGGCGAGGGGAGCATCCGGTCATCAACGTCAGCTGGAGCGACGCCGTCGCCTATGCCCGCTGGCTCAGCGGCCAGACGGGCCACACCTACCGCCTGCCGAGCGAAGCCGAATGGGAGTACGCCGCCCGCGGCGACACCACCACCCTGTACTGGTGGGGCAGCGACGCGGCGGAGGCCAGCGCCAACTGCTTCGACTGCGAGAGCCGCTGGGCCGGCCGCAGCACCGCCCCGGTGGGGAGCTTCGCGACCAATCCCTACGGCCTGCAGGACACCGCCGGCAACGTCGAGGAGTGGGTGCAGGACTGCTACCATCCCAACTACCGCGGCGCCCCCGGCGACGGCGCGGCCTGGGTGGACGGCGCCTGCGAGAAGCGCGTCGTGCGCGGCGGCCACTACCGCAGCACCTCCGGCAACCTGCGCAGCGCCAAGCGCGGCGGGGCACTGCCTGACAGCACGCTCGACACCCTCGGGTTCCGCGTCGTGCGCCAGGACTGACTGCAATTCCAGGCTCGTCAGCGGATTCCGTGGGTGGATGTTCCGCTTGTAACGAGCGCCAAGCGCATGATGCGCATGAATAATAGTGGCGCCGAGGCACATTCTTCGGGTTGTGTTATTCCGGGACGAAATCTTTTCGGCTCTCGCCAAGACGCCAAGAACGCCAAGGCCGGCTGGAAGAGAATTGTTGCTTCCTTCGCGAACTCGGCGTCTTGGCGAGAGGAAACTTCTTGTCTCCGGACCCGGGAACTCCGCTGACGAGCCCAATTTCATGACCGGCCGGGTTATAGTATCCGAATCTCCACGCCAGCCACTGCATGCGCGCACCGGTTCCCGACCCCCATGGCCAACGACCTCTTCGCACCCTTCCAGCTCGGCCCGATCGAACTGAAGAACCGCATCGTGATGGCGCCGCTGACCCGCAACCGTGCCAACGCGGTCAGCGCGCCGACCGACCTGATGGCCCGCTACTATGCCCAGCGCGCCTCGGCCGGACTCATCATCACCGAGGCCACCCACGTCTCGCCGCAGGGCATCCCCTACCCCCGCACACCCGGGATCCTCAGCCCCGGCCAGGTGGGCGGCTGGCACCGGATCACCGAGGCGGTGCACGGACGGGGGGGGCGAATCTTCGTCCAGCTGTGGCATGGCGGACGCATCTCCCACCCGAGCCTGCAGCCCAACGGCCGCCTGCCCGTGGCGCCTTCGGCCATCCGTCCCGAGGGCAAGGCGGCCACCCCCGACGGGCCACAGCCCTACGTCACTCCACACGAGCTGGATACCGAGGAGGTGCCGGAGGTGGTGGAGCAGTTCATCGTGGCGGCGGAGAACGCCGAGGTGGCGGGTTTCGACGGCGTGGAGATCCACGCCGCCAACGGCTACCTGATCGATCAGTTCCTGCGCGACGGCAGCAACCGGCGCAGCGATCGCTACGGCGGGCCGGTGGAGAACCGGGTACGCTTCCTGCGTGAGGTGGTGGAGGCGGTGATCGGGGTCTGGGACGCCGATCGGGTGGGCGTGCGCATCTCGCCCCGCAATACCTTCAACAGCATGCACGACTCCGACCCGCAGGCGCTGTTCAACCACGTGGCCGAATGCCTCGACGACTACGGCCTGGCCTACCTGCACGTCACCGAGAGCGCCCCGCCCGGCGGCCCCGAGCAGCGGGTTGACTTCCGCGAGCTGCGCCGCCGCTGGCACGGCGTCTACATGGCCAACGGCGGCTACGACCGGGCCCGGGCCGAGGCGGCCCTGGCCGAGGGCTACGCCGACCTCGTCTCCTTCGGCGTGCCCTTCCTCGCCAACCCCGATCTCCCCGAGCGCCTGCGCCGCAACGCCCCCCTCAACCCGCCCGACCCCGACACCTTCTACCGCGGCGGCGAGCACGGCTACACCGACTACCCCACCCTCGAGGAGATCGAACTGGCGTAGTGGAGTCAGGAATTCCGGTTGGCTCGTCTGCAGAATCCGTGGGTGGACGTTTCGCTCATAACGGGCACCAAGTGCATGATGCGCATGGGCAATAGTGGCGACGAGGGACATTTTCCGGGTTGTATTATTCCGGGACGAAATCTTTTTGGTTCTCGCCAAGACGCCAAGAACGGCAAGGGAATGGGGAACTACGGAATGACGGAGGTCGCGATTGGGAAGCAGATCGTCGACATTGCGGTGGAGATTCATCAGGAGGTTGGCCCTGGTCTGCTGGAAACGGTCTATGAGGCCGACAGGAGGCTCGGCTACTTGCTCAATTTCAGCGAGGCGCTCATGAAGCACGGGATCACTCGCATCGTTAATCGGCTGGAAGAGAATTGTTGATTCCTTGGCGTTCTTGGCGTCTTGGCGAGAGGGAACATCTTCTCCCTGCACCCACGAATTCTGCTGACGAGCCGTCCGGTTTTTCACCCATACACCTGAAGCCCTGAAGGAGCCCGACCGTGCCCGCGACCCTGGCCGCCGCCGATGCCACCGCCCTGCCCCTCCACACCGTCACCGCCGCGGGCCTCGAGGCCTGGCTCGCGGCCCAGCCGGAGGCCACCGCCGCCTGGGTGCGGGCCTCGGGCTTCAGCGCCGAGGCGGGCAAGGTGCTGCCGCTGCCCGGTGCGGGCGGGCTCGGTGGTGTCATCGTCGGAGTGGAGGAGCCCCTTGGCCTCTGGAGCCTGGCCGGACTGCCCGCGCAACTGCCCGGCGGCAGCTACCGCCTCGCCGGGGAGCCGCCGGCGGAGCGGGCCACCGCGCTGGTCACCGGCTGGCTGCTGGGGGGCTATCGCTTCGACCGCTTCAAGCGCCCGGCGGAAAAGCCCGCCGCGGAGACGGCGCTGGTGCCGCCGGCCGGGGCGGATGCGGAACTGGCCCGCAAGACCGCCGCCGCCATGACCCTCACCCGGGATCTCGTCAACACCCCGGCGGCGGAGATGGGGCCGGCGGAGCTGGCCGCGGCCGCCGAGGCGCTGGCGGCCGAGTTCGGCGCCCGCTTCAGCGTCATCGTGGGCGACGACCTGCTCAGCGCCGGCTACCCGGCCGTCCACGCCGTGGGCCGCGCCGCCCTGCGCGCCCCGCGCCTCATCGACCTCGCCTGGGGCGAGGCGCACGCGCCGAAGGTGACCCTGGTGGGCAAGGGGGTCTGCTTCGACAGCGGCGGGCTGGACATCAAGCCGGCCAGCGGCATGCGCAACATGAAGAAGGACATGGGCGGCGCGGCCACCGTGCTGGGACTGGCGCGGCTGGTCATGGACACCGGCCTGCCGGTGCGGCTGCGGGTGCTGGTGCCGGCGGTGGAGAACGCCATCTCCGGCGATGCCTTCCGCCCCGGCGACATCCTGCGCACCCGCAAGGGACTAACCGTGGAGGTGGGTAACACCGACGCCGAGGGCCGGCTGGTGCTCGCCGACGCGCTGGCCGAGGCCGACGCCGACGCCGAAAAGCCCGACCTGCTGGTGGACTGCGCCACCCTCACCGGGGCGGCGCGGGTGGCGCTGGGGCCGGACCTGCCGGCGCTGTTCAGCCCCGACGACGGCCTGGCCGGCGAGCTCCTGGGCCATGCCGCGGCGGTCGAGGATCCCCTCTGGCGCCTGCCCCTGTGGCCCGGCTATGCCAAGTGGCTGGAGAGCCCGGTGGCGGACCTCGCCAACGTGAGCGAGAACGGCCATGCCGGCGCGGTGACCGCCGGGCTGTTCCTCTCCCGCTTCGTCACCGACACGCCCGCCTGGGCCCATATCGACCTCTACGCCTGGAACGACCAGGACCGCCCCGGCCGCCCGAAGGGCGGCGAGGCCATGGCCCTGCGCGCCCTCCACACCCTGCTCAGCCGCCGCTACGGCGGCTGAACGGCCACCGCCGGCTAGCTGCTTGCCAGGCCCATTCGCTACTCATCTTTGGCGTTCGAGCGGGCCGGCAAAGACGGCATTCGCCTGGCTTGGGTGACAACGGGATTGTGCCAGTTCCGGTCATTCGTGGCCTGCGGGACTCGGGTGGTTCTTTGGACATATCCAGCAAAGCCGCCGTTTGCTCGAAGAAGGCACCCACCCGTCGCAGTCATCGCCTCCCTCCGCATTCCGCGCCCTCAGATCAGAATGAGCCCCTTGGCCAAGGCGACACCAACCGCCTGGCGTCGGTTCGACACGTTGAGTTTGCGCACTGCATTACCCACGTGGAAGTTCACAGTGCGTTCGCTGCAGCCGAGAATCCTCCCGATCTCCCAGGAAGTCTTGCCGACTCCGGCCCAATGCAGACACTCCAATTCGCGCCCGGTGAGCAAGCGATTCCGGGCCGGCCGGACCCCCATCTCACTCTGTCGAACGAAGCCCTCCAGCAGGAACGGCACTACCGCCAGCAGTTGTCCGAGTTTCGCTCGGGCGCGCATTTCACCCGCATCTGGTGGGGTGTAATCAAACGACACGTTGAATGAACCGGCCTGCTGACCAATGCGCAGCGGCACGGTGAACCCGCATTCCAGGCCATGGTCGACACGCTGGGACCAGAACTGTGCAAATCGCCCGTGCGCTGCGGCGCGCTCCGCACACCAGCACAATGGAGTCAGATGTTGGGTGGAATGCGCGAGGATTGGATCGACGCTGAGTAGGTTGTACTTCCGGTAATGCTGCAACCATTCGTCCGGGAAGGTGGTGATAATCCCCGCCAAGGGATCACCGGCCTGGTTGACACCACGCAGACTGAACAACCAACTGCCGAACCCGAACTCCGCCAACAACGCGCCGAGCCGCCGCTTCCACTCACCACAGTTGCCGCTCACGGCGAGGTCCATCAACGCGTCGTACTTTGCCGTGAACGTATCCATGCGTACTGGAGTGCGTGCTGCGCAGAGCGTTTACCACTACCTGAATTTGTAAGCCTCTCAACGCGGCTGGTCGGGGTCGCTGGTGGTCTGATGTTCTACTACTTGCACACCCGTATCACCAGGGGGAGGCGGCCACCCCGCCAACGCGGGGCGGTCGCTAGTTCCTGATGATCATGGTAGACAGTACGTATCGATGAAACTGCGGAATATGCCACGTCCATGTTCTGTGAGGATGCTTTCCGGATGGAACTGCACTCCCTCAACCGGCATCGAGCGGTGGCGCAGCCCCATCACGTAGCCGTCGTCGGCGGCGTGCGAGCTGACCTCGAGATCGGCGGGTACCGAGTCCTCGGTGACAATCAAGGAGTGATACCGGGTGGCATCGAAGTCGTTGCCGCCGATATGCGCGAACACGCCCCGCCCGTCGTTGTGGATCGTGCTGACTTTGCCGTGCATGACGTTCTGAGCACGTTCCACCCGGCCGCCGTAGGCCAATCCGATCGCCTGATGGCCGAGACAGACCCCGAGCAGAGGAACCCTCCCCTCGAAGCGCCGGATCAACTCGACGTAACCCGCCTCGGCAGGATGACCCGGCCCCGGGCCCAGGACACAGAAACCGGGCGTATAGGCCTCGATCCGATCTGCGAGATTCTCGACATCGTTGCGCTCGACGCAGGTCTTCAGACCGAGGTCTTCGAGGTATTGGCTGATGATGAAGATGAAGCTGTCGTAAGCATCGACGAGAAAGACCTTCATTGCATCATCTCCTTGCCTGTGACGGCGCGGTAAACGGAACTCATCTTGAACAGGGTTTCCAACCATTCCTTCTCAGGCACAGAATCGGCGACTACCCCTGCGGAAGCACGCAGCGAATAGACCCCGTCCCGGTGCACTGCGGATCGGATACACAGCGCGGTATTGACCGAATCGTCGAACCCAACCAAGCCGACAGCGCCGGCATAGATGCCGCGCCGGTTAACCTCGAAGCCCTCGATCAACTCCATGGCCCGGATCTTGGGCGCCCCGGTCATGGTGCCGGCCGGAAACGAAGCCTTGATGACGTCGAAGGCGTCGAAATCCTCGCGTAGATCGCCGCGCACATTGGACACCATGTGGTATAGGTGCGAGTACTCCTCGACCACCATCAACTCATCCACGCCCAGGCTGCCGGGACGACACACCCGACCAATGTCGTTGCGACACAGATCGACCAGCATGACGTGTTCGGCCCGCTCCTTTCCAGAATTCATCATGCTCTGGATCAGTTCCTCTGGATCGACCCCGGCGCGCTTACCTACGGTGCCCGCAATCGGGCGCATCTCAATTACGCCGGCGTCGATAGACAGGAACAGTTCCGGGCTCGCGCCAATCAGGTCGATGTTGCCCAAGCGCGTCAAATACATGTATGGTGAGGAGTTACCATGGCGCATTGCGCGGTACACGTCGAAGGGCTTGACAGGGGACCGCACCGTAACCTCGTGCCCGAGTTGGATCTGATAGATGTCGCCGATACTGATGTGATACAGAGCCTTTTCGACCCATTTCAGGAAGTCTTCACGTGCAACGCTGTCCACCACCTCGATGTCCTCGGGATACGCGATCTCTGCCACCTCGGCGGAATCCGGCACACGAGCGAATAACGGGAGGTAATCGGCAGGGGTGCGTGCGGGCCACGCCGGGGCGTTCAGGACGCGTACTTTAATGTCGCCATTCAAATCGAAATTGACCAGGGTCTGGAACACCGAGAGGCAGATGAACGGATACCCAGAGGTATCCGCGGTCACACACGGCAGGCGCTCCATGAAGCGCACGCTGTCGTAGGAAAGATAGCCGAAGAACTGCATCGTCGACGCCACGTCGGGCCCCAGTTTGAACGCTGACCGAAGCGTGCGCAGCAGGTTCCATACCTGATCGCTGTCGCGCAGAGTGATGCGCGAATCGGGTCCGGGCGTGTAGCCAGCCTCGGCGAGATGCGCAACTAAGACCTCGCGCAGTGTGTCGGGGGCGTCCAATTCTGCGTACTGTTCGTAGATCGACACCGTAAAAAGGCAGTTCATGCCGACCATTGAGGTCTTGCGGTCGCGTTCCGGCCCGGCGAGGGATTCGAGCAGGAACACTTGTGCCTCGCCGAGCCCCGTCACTGCGTTCTGATACAAGGACAAGGGGTCACCGGCAAACGCGCTGACGGCAGCAGTAACATCGACGGGGATTGAGATATCTGACATTGAATGCTCTCCATTGAGCGCATCCCGGGTGAGGGCCCTGTGTACACCGCACGGGGTCACCGAGCCAGGGCCCGCAGGCGTCTGGGTTCGCTCCTAAGCGAACGCCGACGACACGCGGAGATGCGTCGATTTTATTTCGCCCCGCGCCGCACCGCACGCCCAGGCAACCAAGCCGTGCCAACACGTCGTGAGCCCCTACCGAAATACCGGACGGCACGCCTCAAGTGTGCATGCCAGTGCGGGGAGTGATCGCGCTACAAGGCAAAGAGCCGCGACGAGCGCGGAAATCGGGAAGGAATCAGGGTCGCCAGATATTGCTGCGGAAAGTGAGGAGAGAGGCGCAGATCGATTGCCGTCGAGAACCGGAAATGCGTTGCGGGAGTGAGATGAAATAGAACATGTGCAAATCCTTTTGTCGTCCTTGCGCTTGAACGATTCCTGTCGTCCAAGAGGCGCTACGGATTTTATCGCTGGTACTCGCAAGTGTCTAGGCCGATTCACCACCCCCCTAGCATCCAGCAAGAAACGCGCGAATTGTGGCGAGTGTGTCGGAATCGCCTTCAATGTAGGGCACGTGTCCGACGCCCGGGATGACGCAGGTTTGCACATCGTCGAGCGCCTGCACCATCGCTGCCACCCCTGAAACGTCGAAGATCCGGTCGTGCTCACCCCAGATCACCAAGGTCGCGGCGCGCACCTCGGCGAGGCGCGCCTGCAGTGGATACACGCCGGCAGCAGCGAAATCGTGCACTATCTTGTTGATCAGCGGGTAGCGGTCACGGCCCTTTCGCGCCAATGCCCGGGCGATAAATCCCGGCACCTTTGGGGCCTTGGCGAACACCAGGCCCCAGAAGCAGTACATTTCCTGGACGTCGCGATAGCCAAACGGATGCCGCCCGCTGTCGAGGAAATCGCGCAGCGCGGCACTCATGTGCTCCGCAGCCACTCCAGCGGGGGCCATGGTGATCAGTCGCTCCACCCGTTCCGGGTGATCCGCGGCGAAGAGCGCCGCAATACAACCACCAACCGAGGCTCCGACCAGCACCACGCGCACCAGCCCGAGGGCATCCAGAAACGCTTGGATGCGTTGCACCTGGTGCACTGGCGCGTAGTCGAGGTTCTCATCGAACGTCGACTCGCCTTCCCCGGGCAGATCCAGGAACAGGCAGCGGTGGTCCTTGGCCAGCGCATAGATTGCCGCCCCCCACTGGTCCTTGCTCGCCCCGAGGCCATGCAGGAACACGAGCGGGGCCGTTTCCGCCGCTGCGCTGGCGGAGGCTGATTCCAGATAGGCGACGTCGTACCCGGGGCCCACCCAGCGACGGATCTGTAAACCAAACTTGCGCCGCATCGAAGCGCGCATCCATTTCAGCGCGAGCAATCCAAAGCAAGACATTTCCTGGCTCTCCGACTGGGCCGCGAAGCGGGTGCCTGAGACACTGCTCAGGTCGACTCGTTGGCTTGGGGCTCGACCCGGACCACCTCACGCGGCCGCACCCGTCGTTGGCACAGCACGACACCCGCAATCACGAGCACTCCGCCGAAGATCAGACTGGGGCTCAGGGATTCGTGGAGCAGGGCTTGGCTAACCGCAATCGCAAACACCGGCACCAGCACCGTGAATGGCGCCAGGCGTTGCACGGGGTGACGCTTGAGCAGCCAGAACCACAGACCGAAACCGATCAGGCCGCCGCTGATCGCGGTGTAGAGTACCGCACCCCAGGCCAAGGCACCGGCATCGGACACCGTACCCCACTGCCCCCCCTCCAGGATCCGCGACACCAGCAGAAGCTCGGGCGCGGCGATCAGGGCGACCCAGCCGTTCATAGCCATCGGGTTGTGCTTCAAGGCAACGCGCTTGGTCACGATGGTGCCGACCGCGAACGCCAGCGCTGCGGCGATCACCAGTACGATCCCGAGCAACGCCCCGCCCTCCCCGACACCACCGACCACGAACAGCATCCCAGCGAGTGAGAGGACGATGCCGATTATGACATGCAGTGCAATACGTTCGCCGAGTGCGAGCACGGCAAGAATCACCGTAAAGGGTGTCGACAACTGATACGCCACTGCCGAAGTCGAGGCATCGACCTGCTCGATCCCACTGTAGAGCAAGCCGAAATGCAAGGCGCCGGTGATTGTTGCTATACAGATGAGGGTGCGCCATTCAGCCTTCTCCGGCAACCCGTAAAACGGCAGCAGGATCGCTGCCATTAGCATAAAGCGCAATGCCACCATCAATATCGGTGGCAATTCCATCCCACCAATCTTCACCGCAGTAACCTGCGCGCCCCACAAGAATGCGACCAGCACCGCGATCAGGGAATCCCGAATCTTCATAACCTTTCCGTCTTGTTAATCACGTATTGCGCCGCGTTAAGCGCGACTTCCCATCCCTTCACCCGGTCTGCCGTTCGAGGAGCGCCATGATTCGTGCGTGACCGACCGCGTTGATTTCCGCGCGCTGGTAGATCCGGTAGTGTTCGATCATCCGGTCGAGGGTGTCCTTGAGCGCCAACTCCGCCTCCCGGTCCTGCTCGAACTGGGAGTGGAACGTGGGCGGGAACCCCGCCCCGACAAGGACCATCTTGTTGAGCATCACGTTCAGCGCCACCTGGGCGAACACCGAGGTGTGCCCGTAGCGTCGGCCAACTACCACGACCGCCGCCAAGCGGTCCTTCAGGGGGCGACAGCGGGGGCGCAGAAAGCCGTAGCCGGTGCGTTCCAGAAACGCCTGGAAACGACTGTTGGTGCCGAAGGCATGCATGACCGGCATGTAAATGATGGCGTCGGCGCGGACCATCCGATCAATGATCTCGCCAACACCATCGTCAATGCCGCAGTCATGCTGAGCGCAAGCATTGTCGGCATCGCAATATCGAATGGAATGATCCTTCAGCCAAACCACATCCACGGCCGCGTGCTCGGCTATGTGGTGCCGGATCAGCGACACCACATAGCCGCTCACGCCATAGCTTCGGCTTGAGCCTACGATGACCAACAGCCGCATGACGATTAAGCCGCCTTGGTCACGTTGATCCCATGCCGACGTGCGTACTCTCGGAAGGATTCTTCCAAAAGCTGGCCGGTCAGATAGAGCGTCACGCGCGCGACCTCGATCATCGCACGACGGTCTTCATTGGAGTGCGCGGTCTTCTCGATGGCGTCGTGCACTTCCTGCGAGTGCTTCGCATCAATGGTTGAGTGCGCCACGAAGAAGGTCATGTTCTCGTCTTTGAGGCCGAGATCGAGACGGAACTTGTCCAGCATCGGCTGGATCACGTCGTAAGAGTCCTCGGCCCAGTAGCTGTAACCGAGGCGAGCAATCGGACCGACGCGCAGGGAAACGTCATTCAAATAGCCAATCAATGCCTGGGTGGGGGCGAGCGGCGCCGGGATCTCTGCGGGCATCGCGTTGACCGACTCGAGGTCGCGGATGACCATGTTCTCGTGGCCCAACTCTTCTGCTGCGTGCTTGTAGACGAAACGAAGCAGAATGGCCTGCTCCGGCTTCGCGGAGTACGCCGCCGCGGCTTGATTGATCGAGTTGAAGCGGGTGTAGTGATAGATCTGCAGCATCACCAGGCTATACAACTCGACCGGAATCTTGTTGTTCATGCAGAACTGCCAATAGCCACCCTCGCGGATCGCCTTCCAACCGTCAGCCACTATGGCATCAAGCGATTTGAAGATGTTGTTCATTGCCATATCTCCGTTTAATGGTGTGACAAACCGTTTCCAGACTCAGCGAGACAAGGCAGTACGTACGGGCCTGTCCGTCGGGCTGTTGCCATGCGATCTTATCGACAACCTTGAGGCCACCTATGTCCTCATACAGGGCCGACAACCGCTCTCGGCTTAGCGCCGAGGCGTGAGTGAATGACGTGTTCTTAAGCATCCAGTCGGCTGTCAGCAGCAAGAAGTTGCGCAAGTGATGTCCCCCGCGGTGACTGCGGTCCAGCACCAGGCGGTTGGCATCGAAGGCCTCGGTGAGCCGCGGGAACCACGGGCGTACGTCGCAAGCCCGTTCCACGAAACATAGCCCATGACCCAGCGGAGTCATGCGCAATGCACCGACCATCCGGTTGGCTTCGAAATACCCCATGTGCAACGACAACTCGTCGCGGGTCCGTTCGATGGACTCGTACTCCGGTTCCCCGGCGGGATTGCTGCCGATGTGGGCGGCGCGCAGTTCTTCCACCTTCTCGAACTCACCCGACTTGGGATTGACCTGGCGAATCATCGTGGTGACCTCTCGCACTCAAGACACATTACGATGAAGTTCGCAAGGGGCATTGTGTTCCCTCCGGTCGATGATGCGGGACTCCTTCCAGGAGAACCAGCCGCCGAGATTGACGTGCTCGTCGAGGTCATCAACCAGCATGGCCGTCGCCTCGACCCCGAGCCGGGTGCGCAGGCGCTCCTGCACCGCCAAGCCCAGTGAGCGACGATCCCCGTCAAAGTAACGCGACATTTCCAGACGCGCGATCACCGAATCCTGCCCGGACGTATTACTGATCACGAGCTGGTAGCCGAGGCAAAGTTCCACGCCGTCGAGAAGTGCCGTCTCGATCTCGCTCGCGGTGAAGCCCTTGCCGTTCAACATCAATCGGTCCTTGACGCGACCAACGATGAACATGCGGTACTTGTGCGCAAACTCGGTGTCACCGGTCTCAGCGATCTCCACCAGGTCACCGGTGCGGTAGCGGATTAGCGGCTTTACACCGTCGATCAGCAAAGTCACGCAGAGCTCTCCCATCCCGTAGCCGTCGCGGGGCTCACCTGTCTCGGGATCGAGCACCTCGAAGATGTAGTTAACCCGGTGTGGCATCAGGCGGTCCCTGGCATCAGTGGCACCGATTACTAGAGATTCCTGCGAGCCATACAGGCTGTTGAACGCCTCCGCGCCCCACAGACTGTGGAGGTTCTGCTTTAATGCCAGGGTGCATAGCTCGCCACTCATCATGAATGCACGCAGGCTGAAGTCCCGGCGGGTGTTGAATCCGGCCCGCTCAGCCTGCTTGGCAAGACTCAGCAACAGGCCCGGCGAGGACGCCACCACACCAATCTTGAGGTCACGCATCAACTGTAGGGTCTTGTTGAAACCCAGCACCGGGGAGTGCGGCCAGATCTTGGCGTTGCATACATTGAGCTGGTAACACACGTCACCCAGGGTATCGCCGAAGGAATGCGCCTCGGTAGGGCCCATAATGCCGACCACCGTCTTCTCGTTCTGGAACACCTTGTTCAGCACATCGCGCCAGGCCATCGTCAACTGCTTATTGCTGGCGTAGCTCTCCTTCTTGTCCCGCGGGCACGGAGTCGCCGGTCCCGTAGTGCCAGTAGTCTCGTAGTAGAAGATTGCCTCGCTGAGATCGCCAGACAGGATGTCCAGCATGCTGTCGCGCAAATCGTCCTTTGTGGTGAACGGCAGACTCGACAGGTTGTCAAGACCGATTGATTCCACATCAACATCCTTGAGGCGCTCGCGGAAAACGGCGACTTCTCCTTGACGTGACGCAAGACCACGCGCAAGCGCTCCTCGTACCAGGCGCGCAAACCGGCTTCACCAAGGGTGTTATTCCAATAACGCTCGTGAATTTCGTCGTAGCGCGCCTTGAATTGTTCGAAATCCGATCCCATCGTCGGGTGCCTCCATCCACATCGGTCATCATCCGCCCATCACACTGCGTGTACCCGGGCTTTGCATAAGATAGCGTCGACACCCCGATTCAGAAGCTGTCAGAACTGACAGGTATATGTGCGTGATGTCCACACAGGCCAACCCGGAGGTGGCTGAACGCCCCGCGCCTGGCGAAGCTCACCACAGTGATTCGATGCGGAGGCTTGCGGACGACGTGTTTCCCCATGTTTAACGAAGAGGTCGGAGTAAAGTGCATGCGAATGGGCGAATGCCTGGCGAGCCAACTTTCACATGGGGGCGCGGAGGTTCTTAACGGTTCGAGGGGGTAGGCTGCAGGCCCGATGAGGCATCGCCGATCGCGCCCCCATACTTTCTCCACGAGTCGATGTGGCTTGCGGAGTTTGTCGGCTTTTAGTCATCCGGAAGCATCCCACCGTACATCGGCATTCGCCTCTTTCGCACTTGCCCGTCAGTCGTGCCGGAAGGAGCCATCCCATTGACCAACTCGCCCTGCGCGCCCTCCACGCCCGGAACCGGCCCGGCACGATATATGCGTATTGACATATATACGTTGCGGCGTATATTTATCCCCATGAATATAGACCCTGAAGCCCTCTTCCGCAGCCTTGCCGATCCCACCCGCCTGCGCTGCCTGGTGCTGCTGCACGAGCATGGCGAGCTATGCGTGTGCGAGCTCACCCACGCCCTGAAGGAGCCGCAGCCCAAGATCTCCCGCCACCTGGCCCAGCTCCGCCGGGCCGGCCTGGTGGAGGACCGGCGCGAGGGGCTCTGGATCCACTACCGTCTGTATCCCGGCCTGCCCGACTGGATGGCGGCGGTACTGGCGCAGACCGCCGCGGGACTCAACACCCAGTCGCCCTACCGGGGCGACCGCGAGCGGCTGGCCACCATGGCGAGCCGGCCACCGGCCCGCTGCGTCGTCTGACCCAGTGTCCCGACCCACCGGAGACCCGCCCGTGCCCCCCCACAAGACCCGCATCCTGTTTCTCTGCACCGGCAACTCCTGCCGCTCCCAGATGGCCGAAGGCTGGGGCCGCGCCCTCGGCGGCGGACGCTTCGAGTGCCTCTCCGCCGGCATCGAGGCCCACGGCAAGAACCCCCGCGCCATCGCGGTGATGGCCGAGGCCGGAGTGGACATCTCCGGCCAGGAGTCCACCCGCCTCACCAACGCCATGCTCGCCGGCGTGGACCTGGTGGTCACCGTCTGCGGCCATGCCGACGAGCACTGCCCGGTGCTGCCCGCCGGCACCCGCAAGGAGCACTGGCCGCTGTCCGATCCGGCCAGGGCCATCGGCACCGAAGCGGAAGTGATGGCGGTGTTCCGCGCCACCCGCGACGAGGTGCGTGACCGGGTGGCGGGTCTGCTCCAACGACTGGCGTCCGGTGACGTGGCGCACGCGGCCTCCTGAGGAAATTGCCATGGCCACTTCCGACACCCGCAGCGAGACGCCCGGCGGAAAACACCGGCGCGGACCGCGCTGGCGCGCCTTCGTTGCCTTCGTGGTCACCTGGGCGTTCCTCGTCTCCACCCTGACCGGCATCGTGCTTTACGTGGTGCCCGAGGGGCGGGTGGCCTACTGGACCGACTGGATGCTGCTCGGCCTGAGCAAGACCGGCTGGGGCGACGTACACATCCTGCTCGGCCTGGTCTTCATCGTCTCCGGCGTCATCCACCTCGTCTACAACTGGAAACCCTTCAAGGGCTACCTGGCCGACCGGGCAAAGGGGCACCTGCACCTGCGCGGCGAGCTGGTGGGCTCCGTGGCGCTGACGGTGGCGCTGGTGGCCGGCGCCATCGGCCACTGGCCGCCCCTGGGCTGGATTTTCGATCTCAACGACGCGGTGAAGGCCGCCTGGATCACGGCGCCTGAGTACGAGCCGCCCTTCGGCCATGCCGAGGAGGCGACACTGGAGGTGCTCGCGCGCCGCAGCTTCATCGACCCCGCCCGTGCCCGGGAGACCCTGCGTGCGGCGGGGGTGGATCTGCTCGGCCCGCGGGCCAGCTTCGGCGAGATCGCCCACCGCAACGGCACCACCCCGATGGCGCTGTTCATGCGCATCGCCCCCCTCGCCGAGCCGCCGCCTCCGCCCGCCGACTACACACCGGAGTCGGTGGAGGAGCGTTTCACCGGCACCGGCGTGGGCCGCAAGAGCGTGGCGGCGCTGTGCGCGGAGACCGGCACCGAGCCGGCCCTGGCCCTGGAGCGGCTGCGCGGGGCAGGCATCGAGGCCACGCCGGAGGACACCACCCGGACCCTGGCCGATCGCCACGGCCTGCAGCCCGTCCAGGTGCTGCAGGTGATGCTCATCGGCCCCGGGATTCTCGAGGAGCAGTGACACACCATGAGCGCCCAGTGTGAAACCACCGCCAGGCGCGCCGCCGGGAGCCCCATGGGCCTGTTCGAGCGCTACCTGACCGTGTGGGTCTTTCTCTGCATCGTGGCGGGCATCGCCCTCGGGCACCTGTTCCCGGCGCCGTTCCAGGCCATCGGCGGCCTGGAACTGGCCCGGGTGAACCTGCCCGTGGCGCTGCTCATCTGGCTGATGATCATCCCCATGCTGCTGAAGATCGACTTCGCCGCCCTGCACCACGTGGGCGAGCACTGGAAGGGCATCGGGGTGACCCTGTTCGTCAACTGGGCGGTGAAGCCCTTCTCCATGGCCCTGCTGGGCTGGATCTTCATCCGCGGGGTGTTCGCCGAGTGGCTGCCGGCCGACCAGCACGACGCCTATATCGCCGGGCTGATCCTGCTGGCCGCGGCGCCCTGCACCGCCATGGTCTTCGTCTGGAGCCACCTGACCCGGGGCGAGCCCCACTTCACCCTGACCCAGGTGGCGTTGAACGACGCCATCATGATCGTGGCCTTCGCCCCCATCGTGGGGCTGCTGCTGGGCATCTCCAGCATCACCGTGCCCTGGGGCACCCTGTTCCTGTCGGTGGCGCTCTACATCCTCATCCCGGTGGCGGTGGGCCAGTGGTGGCGGCGGGCGGTGCTGGCCCGCGGCGGCGCGGCGGCGCTGGAGCGGCTGCTGCGGCGCCTGCACCCGCTCTCGCTGGCGGCCCTGCTGGCCACCCTGGTGCTGCTGTTCGGCTTCCAGGGCGAGCAGATCCTGGCCCAGCCCCTCGTCATCCTGATGCTGGCGGTGCCGATCCTGATCCAGGTCTATTTCAATTCCGGGCTCGCCTACCTGCTCAACCGCACTTTCGGAGTGGCCCACTGCGTGGCCGGCCCCTCGGCCCTCATCGGCGCCAGCAACTTCTTCGAGTTGGCGGTGGCCGCCGCCATCGCCCTGTTCGGCTTCGACTCGGGGGCGGCGCTGGCCACCGTGGTGGGGGTGCTGGTGGAGGTGCCGGTGATGCTCTCGGTGGTGAAGATCGTCAACGCCAGCCGCGGCTGGTACGAGCGGCAGGCGGCCTGAGGCCATGTTCGACGTCTTCGCCAACCTCGTCGTCTACCGCTGGCTCGGCCTCGCGCCCGACTCCCACGCCACCGCCGCGCTGCACTTCTTCGTCATGGACACCGCCAAGATCTTCGTGCTCCTGGTGGCGGTCATCTACGCCATGGGCCTGCTGCGGGCGATGCTCTCCCCGGAGCGGGTGCGCGAGTACGTGCGCGGCCGGCCCGCCTGGCTGGCCCGCGGGCTGGCGGTCACCCTGGGCGCGATCACCCCGTTCTGCTCCTGCTCCTCGGTGCCCCTGTTCATCGGCTTCGTGGAGGCGGGGATCCCGCTGGGGGTCACCTTCTCCTTCCTCATCGCCAGCCCCATGATCAACGAGGTGGCCGCGGTGCTGCTGGTGGGCATCCTCGGCTGGAAACTCGCCGCTCTTTACGTGGGCGCCGGGCTGACGGTGGCCTGGTTCGGCGGCATCGCCATGCAGCGCTTCCGCCCCGAGCGCTGGGTGGAGGCCTACGTCTGGAACATCCACCTGGGCGAGGCGGCCCGGGCCGAGCCCGACACCTCGCTGGCCGGCCGCCACCGCTACGCCCTGGCCGAGGTGCGGGAGATCGTCGGCCGCATCTGGAAATGGGTGCTGGCCGGCATCGCCGTCGGCGCCCTGTTCCACGGCTTCGTGCCCGCCGACTGGGTGACCACCCACCTGGGCGGCGAGGGCAACTGGCTCGCCGTGCCCGCCGCGGTGCTGATGGGCATCCCCCTCTACTCCAACGCCACCGGCGTCATTCCGGTGGCGGAGGCGATGCTCACCAAGGGCGTGGCGGTGGGCACCACCCTGGCCTTCATGATGAGCATCGCCGCCCTGTCGCTGCCGGAGATGCTGATCCTGCGCAAGGTCATCAAGTGGCCCGCCCTGGCGCTGTTCGCCGGCGTGCTGGCCGTGGCCTTCATCCTGGTGGGATGGGGCTTCAACCTGCTGACCTGAAACGCAACGGGTACCCACAAGATGATCGAAACCGACACTCGAACCCACAACATCCTGTTCCTCTGCACCGGCAACTCCGCCCGCAGCATCATGGCCGAATCACTCGTGAACCACTGGGGACAGGGGCGCTTCCGCGGCTTCAGCGCCGGCAGCCATCCCACCGGCCAGGTGAATCCGCTGGCCGTGGAGTTGCTGGAGCGGCTCAAGCTGCCCGCGGATGGGTTGCGCAGCAAGGACTGGGCGGAATTCTCCACCCCCGACGCCCCGAAGATGGACTTCGTCTTCACCGTCTGCGACCGGGCGGCGGCGGAGGTCTGCCCGGCCTGGCCCGGCCAGCCCATGACCGCCCACTGGGGCGTACCCGATCCCGCCGCCGTGGAGGGCGACGCGCTGACCCGCATGCAGGCCTTCCGCCAGGCCCTGAGCGCCCTGGAGCACCGCATCCGGGTCTTCATCAACCTGCCCATCGACTCCCTCGACCGCCTGCGGCTGCAGGAGCGGATCGACGCCATCGGACAGAGCCGGGAATCCGGTTCAGCGCGGAATTGACCGCAAGGAGATACGTCATGAAAGAGATCAAGGTGCTCGGCGGCGGCTGCCGCAACTGCAAGACCACCGCCGCGCTCATCGAGGAGGTGGCGAAGGCCCGCAACGTGGCAATCCGGCTGGAGAAGGTGGAGGAGATGGCTGACATCCTGTCCTACGGGGTCATGTCCACTCCCGGCGTGGTCATCGACGGCACGGTGGTGCACGCCGGCGGCGTGCCCGACCGGAAGAAGGTGGAGAGCTGGCTCTGAGCGCCGGCCCGGGCCCCGCGGCGACCTTGGCCCGGCCCGCAGCACCGGCCGATCGACCGGGAACGGAGCGGCGTCACTCCTCGTCCCGCTGCAGGCCGTGTTTGCGCATCTTCTCCCACAGGTTCTTGCGGCTGATGCCGAGCGCGGCGGCGGTGTCGGCGATGCGCCACTCATGGCCCTCCAGCGTCTCCTCGATGAGCCGCCGCTCGCACTGTTCCAGGTAGGTCCTGAGGTCCTCGGCCGACCCGGCCGCCTCGCCGCCCCCTTCCCCCTCCGGGGTCCAGGGGGCCGCCCCCAGCTCCAGCGGCCCGAGCAGGTCCCCCTCGCCGAGGATGCAGCCGCGGTCGATGGCATGGCGCAGCTCGCGCACATTGCCGGGCCAGGGCTGTTCCTGCAGGAACCGTTCGCCCGCCGGACCCAGCAGGTGCCGCACCCCGTGAGCCTGGTTGTACTCCTCGACGAACCGGTGGGCGAACCAGGCGATGTCCTCGCGCCGCTCCCGCAGGGGCGGCAGCGGCACGTGGATCACGTTGATGCGGTAGAAGAGGTCTTCGCGGAACCCCCCCTCCTCCACCATCTTCCGGAGATCCCGGTTGGTGGCGCAGACCAGGCGGACATTGACCCGTATGGGCCGCTCGCTGCCCAGCCGCATCACGGTCCGCTCCTGGATGACCCGCAGCAGCTTCGCCTGCATCGCCGGGGGCATCTCCCCCACCTCGTCCAGGAACAGGGTCCCGCCGTCGGCGCGCTCGAACACGCCGCGATGGGTCCGCACCGCGCCGGTGAAGGCGCCGCGCTCGTAGCCGAACAGCTCCGCCTCCAGCAGGTGCTCCGGCAGGGCGGCGCAGTTCACCGCCTCGAACGGCGTGCGGCCCTCCGGGTCGGCGGAGTCGTGCAGGTAGCGCGCCGCGTACTCCTTGCCCACCCCCGACTCACCGGTAATCAGCACGCCCACCGTGTGGCCGGCGACCCGGGCCAGCAGGTCCTGGACCCGGCGCATGGGCGGCGAGATGCCCAGCACCGGCGCCAGCACTTCCGCCCCGCCGCCGAACAGCGACGGCGCCAGCGCCCGCAGGCGGTCGAGCAGTTCGTCGAGGTCGAAGGGCTTGGTGAGGTAGTCGCGGGCACCCAGCTTCAGCAGCCGCACCGCCTGGTCGATGGTGCCGTAGCCGGTGATGAACAGGATGGGCGGCGGTGCCGGGCAGCGCTCCAGCAGCGCCTGGTAGAGTGTCTCGCCGCTCATGTCCGGCAGCCGGATATCGCTCAGCACCAGCGCGTAGCCCTGGCTCTCCACGGCGGCCAGCGCGGCGCCGGCCTCGCGGTGCCAGTCGCAGGCGATCCCCTCCAGGGCGAAGCGGTGCATGAGGGACTCGCCCATGATGGGGTCATCCTCAACCAGGCAGAGGCGGGGCCGGGCGCGGCCGTTCATGCGGCCAGCTCCTGCCCGACCGGCAGCAGGACGGTGAAGCGGGTGCGCCCCGCCTGGCTCTCCACGTCGATCCGGCCCTGCAGCTGCTGGATGATCTGGTAGGTCACCCACAGGCCGAGACCGTGGCCGGCGGGATTGTGGTGCACGAACGGCTCGAACAGGTGGCGCAGGCGCTCCGTCGGTATGGTCTCGCCCTCGTTGTCCACCTCGATGGCGAGCCGCCCCTCGCCGGGATGGATCCGGCAATGCACGGCCCCGCCCGCGGGCGTGGCCTGGACCGCGTTCAGGGACAGGTTGATGAGCACCTGGCGTACCGGGCTGGCCGGCAGGGGCAGCGGCGCGGTGAGGCCATTCTCGAGACTGAGGCGCACGGCGCGCTTCTGGGCATCCGGACGCAGCAGGGTGGCCACGTCGTCCACGTCCTGGGGGGTCAGGTCGTGGCTGCTCGCCCGGGCCTCCACCAGCAGCGCGGAGACGGTGTCGCGGATCTGCTGCAGGCCCCGTTCGAGCAGATCGAAGGTCTTCTCCGCGACCGGATCGGCGCTCCCGTGCCGCCGGTAGGTGCTGATGGCGTTGAGCATCCCGCCCAGGGGATTGTTGATCTCGTGGGCCACCCCGGCGGCGAGCCGGCCCACCGCCGCCAGCCGCTCGGCCGCCACCATCTGCGTCTCCAGCCGCTGCTTCTGCTCCAGCTCATGGAGCATCTGGTGGAAACGCACCCCCAGCTGCCCGATCTCGTCGCTGCCCTCGTGCAGGGTGCACTGGATCTGCTCCAGCGGCTGACGCCCAACCCGGCCGAGGCAGTTGGCGAGCTGGATCAGCGGCCTCACCATGCGATCGCCCAGGTACCAGCCGATGGGCAGCAGCACCGCCATCAGGATCAGCGCCGACCAGCCGACACGGGTGAGGATGCCGTGGAAACGGGGCAGGAACAGGGTCCGGGCATAGCCGATGACCAGGGTGCCCATGGCCACGCCGTCGTCGAGCATCGGCAGCACCACGTAGATGCGCTCGTTCTCCGGCTGGTCCACGGCGTAGGGCTCCAGGGTCCGCCCCTGCCGGACGGCATATTCCACCCGGGCCAGCTCGGGCCCCTGGCCGCGCAGCTCGCTCAGCACCGGGTACTGGTTCGGCTGGCTCGAGACGTAGATGCGCTGGTCCCGGTCCAGGACCAGGAACAGGCGCTCGCCGCGCTCGTCACCGGGCGTGCGCGCCGCCTGCAGCAGCTGGTAGGCCTGCCACAGGTCATCGTGCTTGATCGCCGCCGGCAGCGAGTTGGAGAGGACGGTGCCCACCTCCACGGCGTTGCGGAACAGATCGCGGCGCAGGTCCTCGGCGGCCCGCCAGGTGAGCGCCAGCGCCACCACCAGGCCCGTCAGCAGGATGGCGAGGCTGAGGCTCAGCGGCACCCGGATCCGGTAGCTCAGGTTGCGGAACGCCATCTCACTCCTCCCCGAACCGGTCCATGGCCGCGGCGATGCCGGTGAACAACCCGTCCCCGCCCGGGCTGAAGCCGTCCAGGTTGAGCCGCAGCAGCAGGCGCCGGCCCTCGGGATCGGCCGGCATCTCCAGCAGCACGCCCTGCAGCCGGCTGAACCGATCCCGGTCGAGATCGGCCCGCGCCACCAGGGGCGGGAAACCGAACGGCTGCGATGTCCACGCCACCCGGGTGGCCCCGGTGAGCTCCGGGTGGGTCTGGCTCAGGGTCTCCCAGACGTAGCCGTCCACCGCGCCGGCCTGGGCCACGCCGTCGGCCACCGCCCTCACCACGTCGCGATGGGACCAGGTGAAGAAGGTGCGGGCGAAGAAACGGCGGGGATCGTAACCCTGGCGGCGCAGCTCGACCCGCGGCACCAGGAAGCCGGAATTGGAGTCCGGATCCGAATAGGCGAACACCCGGCCCTTCAGATCGGCCACCGACCGGGTCTCGCCATCGGCCGCCGGGACGATGAGATAGGAGCGGTACAGGGGTTCGCCCTCGAACAGGGGCACGGCCAGGAGACGCAGCGCGTCATGGTGGCGCACGAAGGGGTAGCCGCAGATCCAGGCCGCGTCGAGCTGCCCGTTGAGCAGCAGCTCGGTGATCTCCCGGTAGGTCTGGCGCTGGAGGAAGTCCACGGGGTGATCGAGCCGGCGCTCGAGATACTCCTCCCAGTCGCGCAGGAAGGAGGTCTGGTTGTCCAGGAACACCGGCGTGAGGCCGACGCGATAGGGGCCGGCGCTCTCACGGGACTCCGCGACACCGCTCAGCGTCAGGGTGAGGGCGGCCAGGAGGACGGCTATCGTGTTCAACAGGGCACGCACGGGATTCACGTTCACTCAGTGTGCTGTTCCACCAGCGCCAGCTCGAGCCGGTCCAGCAGCACCTGGCGCGGATCGGCGGCCTCCAGCGGACCGGGCCGGAAGCGGTAGACGAGCTCCGCCCGCAGCCGGACCGAATCACCCCGCTGCGGCCGGGGAAATTCCAGCATAACACCGCCGCCCGGCGGTATCGTAGCCTCGCGCCAGCGCCCGTCCGGGAGATGCTCCCAGCCGAAGCGCACCTGCTCGCTCCAGGCGACCCGGCCATCCCCCTTCAGCCCCGCCACCCGCAGCCACACCGCCCGCCCCGTGGTCCCGCCGGGCAGCGCATGGCCGGCCCGGTGGCGTACCTGGATGACGGCGACCGCTCCGCCGGGCTCCCGGCGCACCAGCATGCGCAGCCGCGCCACGCCCGCCAGGAATCCCGGGCGCGACGGGCCCCGGAAGTCGTGGCCGGCGCGTTCCCCCGGCAGGTGGCAGTCCAGGCAGTCCTCGCCCCGCGACGGCGCCGGGCCGGCGAGGTAGCGGCGCACCGTGCTCTCCCCCGGCGCATCGTGACAGCGGCCGCAGCCCCGGGGAACGGCGACCGCCGGATAGGGATGGCCGCCGTCGCCATGGCAGTCCGTGCAGACGAGACCGGTCCCGCCGCCGGGCGCGTGGCAATCGAGACAGTGGGCGGGATTGTCCGCAGCGGCGAGCTCGCCGATAAAATCGGGGCTCCCGGCGGCATGGGCCATGGCCGTCTGCGCGAACTGCGCGCCGGCCAGCGGGTGGCACGCCCGGCAGCCTGCGTCCCCGTGGGCGGCGGCCGGCGCAGCGGGTGCGGACAGCAGCAGGGCCAGCACCGCCGCCGGAGCGGACAGTGCGCAACGGGCAGCGGCGCTCATTCGAACACCTGGGCCGGCTCGTTCATCTCGCACAGGCCGCGGGGGATGACGAACGGCACCGTGCCCGGACGCACGTAGCGCGTCCCGAATTCCAGCGGCAGGCCCGCATCCCGCCAGGCGGCCATGCCGCCCTGCAGCAGGTAGACCGTGTGCCCGGCCGCGGCCAGACGCGCCCGCCAGCCGGGCAGGGCGTCGCTGGCGCCGGCTATCAGCACCACCGCCCCGCCGCGGCCGTCAGGAGTGAAGCCCGTCGCGTCCGTGCCGGCGTCGAGGGCACCGGGAACCGTGCCCGCCCGATAGGCCTCCCCGCCGCGCACATCGAGCACCAGGGGCGGATCCGCCTGCGCCAGCCATTCGGCGAGCGCCCCGGGCGTGAGCGGCGGCGGCCGCTCGCCCCCGCCCGCCGCGGCGACGACCAATGCCAGCAGCAGCGCGGCCAGGAACCGCCCGTCAGCCATGGACCGCGGGCGGCTCCCCACCTCGCCCGGCGGCGAAGCGTACCGGCGTGCCCGTCTCGGCGCCGCTGGCCAGGGCCAGGTGCAGCCGCTCGCCGCCGCAGGCGCTGCAGAGCCCGGCCGCGACCGCCACCGCCGCCACGCCGCCCTCCCGGGCCAAGTTGACCAGGTGGCGCTCGTCCGTGCCGCCGCCGGAGAGCCAGAGACGGCCCCGGAAAACCTCCCCGGCTTGCTCGACCAGCTCCAGGTCGAAGCCGCGCCCGCGCTGCTCGGCCAGCCGGCTGTGCAGCCACAGGGATTCGAAGCCGAGACTGCGCGCCCGTTCCAGCACCGGCCCCAGGGCCAGGCCGCCGGGCGCGATGCGGTAGCCGTGCACGGTCGCGGTGTCCGGCACGTAGAAGCTGAACCCCTCTTCGTTGTAGCGGCGGGGAAAGTCGTAGCGCACCTCCGGGCGGTAGGCCGTCAGGCGCGGCACCCAGTCCAGCTCCGGGAACTGCTCGCGCAGGCGGGCAACCTCCTCGACCCCGCCGTCGGCCACCCACACGAGGTCGGGACGCTCGCGCCACGCGGGCAGGGTCCCGGGGTCGGCCCCGCACAGCACGGCCACCGGCGCCGGCCAGGCATCCGGCGGCGCCAGCGCCCCCGCCGCGGTCACCACCAGGCCGTCACTGCCGGCCAGCCGCTCCGCCGACACCGGCGCCGCCGCGTCCCAGTTCACCCACAGTCGAATCCCGTCCATCGTCGTGCCTCCGCAAATCCGTCAGTCCAGCAGCTGTTCCCAGAATGCCGCGTGCGCCTCCCGCCCGCCGGCCTCCGGGCTCCGGTCGAGGGCGCGCCGCTCCAGCTCCACCGCCGCCCGCAGCCGCTCCGCCATGGCGGTGAACGCCTGCGCCGCGGCGGCCTCCGGCTGTGCCGCCACCAGCGGGGTGCCGCCGTCGGCCAGCGCCTGGCCGGCGGGATCCAGGGGAACGGATCCCAGGTAGGAAACGTGTCGCCGCGCCGCCAGGTCGCGCACGCCGCCCTCGGGAAACAGGGGCTGGTGCTCGCCGCAGCAGGGGCAGACATAGTGGCTCATGTTCTCCACCAGCCCGAACACCGGAATGTCCAGCTCGTGGAACAGGGCGATGCCCCGCTCGGCGTCGGCCAGGGCCAGCCGCTGGGGCGTGGTGACCAGCAGCGCGCCGCTGACCGGCACCTGCTCGAGCAGGGTGAGCTGCACGTCGCCGGTTCCGGGCGGCAGGTCCACCAGCAGCAGGTCGAGGTCCGGCCAGGCCACCTCGTGGAACAGCTGCAGCAGGGCCTGGGCCACCAGCGGGCCCTTCCAGGCCAGGGCCGCCTCCGGCGGCAGGATGTTGGCCACCGACACGGCGTGGACGCCGTGGGCCAGGGTCGGCACCGTGCGCCCGTCCTCCCCGTGCGCCAGTCCCGCCCCGGTGCCCAGCAGCCGTGCCACCGAGGGGCCGTAGAGATCCGCATCCGCCACGCCCACCCGCAGCCCCTGCGCGGCCAGGGCGCAGGCCAGGTTGACGGTAACCGTGGACTTGCCCACGCCGCCCTTGCCGCTGCCCACCAGCACCACGTCGCGGACGCCGGGAACCGGGCTCTGCGGTTCGGCATACCAGGGGTCCTCCGCACGCCGCGCAGCGGCGGCGCTCACCACCGGGACGGGAAAGGGTTTCTTCAGGTCCATGACTGCCGCGCCTCCTGCCGCAGGCCGATCCGCTCCGCCAGGGAACGGGCCAGGCCGGTGAAAATCCGCGCCGGCAGGGAATCGGGCTCCCCCACCACCACCGGCACGCCCGCGTCGCCCGATGCCGCCAGGGCCGGGAGGAAGGGCAGGCGCGCCAGCAGCGGCACCCCCACCTCCGCGGCCAATCCCGCGCCGCCGTCGCTGCCGAACACCTTCCCCACCGCGCCGCAGCGCCGGCAGGTCAGGGCGGCCAGGTTCTCCACCACGCCCAGGCAGGGCACCGCCAGATCGGCGAACATCTCCATGCCGCGGCGCACGTCGTCCACCGACAGCTGCCCCGGGGCGGTGACGGTGACGACGCCGGCGAGCGCCACCTGGCGGGCGGCGGCGAGGTGCACGTCCGAGGTGCCGGGCGGCAGGTCCACCAGCAGCACGTCCAGCCCGCCCCAGTCCACGTCGGTGAACAGCTGCGGCAGTCCCTGGTCCACCAGCGAGCCGCGCCAGATGAGCGCCTGGCCCTCGGGCAGCAGGAAGCCCAGCGACATCACCCGCACGCCATGGGCCACCAGCGGGCGGATGCGCAGACCGTCCGCGGTGGTCTCGGCGCGGCCGGAGAGCCCCAGCAGGGTGGGCGCGGAGGGGCCGTAGACATCGGCATCGAGCAGTCCCACCCGGTAGCCGGCCGCCGCCAGGGCGCAGGCCAGGTTGACCGCCACGGTGGATTTGCCCACCCCGCCCTTGCCGCTGTGGACCGCCACCACCCGGGCGATGTCCGGCAGTTCCGGGCGCTGGGCCACGGAGCGGGGCCGCGGTTTGACCACCACCCGCTCCACCCCCGGCAGCGCCTCCACCAGGGGCGTGATGAATTCGGCCAGCGGCTCCTGCTCCCCGGCGGGAATCCGGTCCGGGTCGATCAGCACCCGGACCGCGCCGCCGGTGGCCACCACGGCGTAGACCGCGCCGCTGCCGACGATGTCCGGCCCGTCGGGCGCCGTGACCACCGTCCGGAGGGTTTCCAGAACCTGCTCCTCGAGTGTCTCCGCCTGCAGGGCGGCGTTCATGGACATGGCAGCTCCTCGCTCAGGTAGCGCTTGATGATGGCGGCTTCCGCCCCATCGATGACCTCCGCCGCTCCGTGCAGCCGGCGCATGGTGTCGACGATGGCCGGTCGCAGGGCCGGCGCGAACCCGCACACCCGCTCGGCGCGCAGCTCGTGGCAGGCGGAGCAGCGGGCCCGGAACAGCGCCTCCGGGGTGTGCGGCTGGCTCCGCCACCAGAGCACGGCGGCTCCGGACAGCGCCAGCACGATGGCCGGCGCCATCACCCGCTTACTCGCCCAGCATCGCCAGCCATTCCGCATCCAGCTCCTGCTCGTTCCGGCAGGTGGGGCACGCCGTCTCCGCCTCCTCCGCCGGCTGGAACGGCTGGCCGCAGCAGCCGCAGCGCCGGGCCTGCCGGAACAGCAGCCGGGTGCGCGGCGCCGAGACCTCGGTGGCCGTCCGGGCCGGGCGCGACACCACCGCCTGCTCGGGGCAGATGCGCTCGCACAGCCGGCAGTCGGTGCACAGGGCCGCGGCGAAGCTGATGGCGATCCCCTCCGGCTCCTCATGGGCGCGCAGGGCCCCGGTGGGGCAGCGCCGCCCGCAGGCGAGGCAGGCGCTGCAGGACTCCGCCAGGGTACGCAGCGACCAGGGCGGCCGCGCCTCCGCCGCCCAGGGAATCCGCTCCACCCGTTCCGCCGCCACCGCCTGGTAGGCGGCCGGGCGCTGCAGCTCCTCGCCGCCCTGGTGGAAGGGTAGTTCCGTCCCCTCCTCGGTATCGGCCGGAACCATCCAGCCCGCCACGTCGTTGACGATCCGCGCGCCGGTCAGGCGCAGGAAATTGCGCCGGTTCAGGCGGGCCTGGTCGGCCCGCTGGCGCTCGCCACCGCCCCGCTCATGCTCCCGCGCCGGCGCCACCCGCGGCGCCCGCTCCCCGAGCCACTCCTCCAGCCGCGCCCGCTCACGGGCGACACAGCCCGCCCCGTCGCCGCGGTCGCACTGCCCGCAGCGCTCCAGGCCGTGCAGCAGGATCTGCCCGACGCCCTCCGCCGCGGCCGCCGCCAGCAGCCGGGCGTCCAGGACCTGGTGGCAGGGAATGACCACCCCGCCGTCCCTGCCGCGGCTTTCGCGGCAGTGGAGGTGAACCGTCGCCTGCCCCCGCATCAGCTCCAGCAGCCGGCGGGGGGAGAAGCCCGACATCCGCAGCACCCCCGCCGGACAGGCAGGCAGGCAGGCGCCGCAGCCGGTGCAGGCCGAATCGGCCAGGTCGACGGCGTCCGGGGTGAGCGCGAGCGCCTGCGCCGGACAGGCCTCGGCGCAGGCGCCGCACCACTCGCGGCGGCCGCGCAGGTTGAGGCAGAGGGGCTCGTCGATGAGCAGCATGTTGCCGCTGTAGAAGCCCGCCGCCTGTTCCAGGCTCCCGGCCCTCATCGCCGCCGCCTCATCCCGCCGCCGCCTGCGGATCCGCCGCCGGGGACTCCGATCCGAGGTTGCGTCCCAGCCAGTGGGTCAGCGCGGCGGCCCCCACGATATTGCTCGCCAGCGGCACGTTGTTGAGATCGCAGGCGCGGTAGAAGGGCGTGATGTCCGGTTCGTCCAGGCGCACGCTGGCCGGATCGCGCAGGAAGAACACCGCCTTGATGGTGTTGGTGGTAATGAGGCCGCAGAGCTGGATCTCGCCGCCGCGCCGGCCGGAGAAGAGGTGGGTCACCTCCAGGCCCGTTTCCGCCTCGATGGCCTCGCCCACCTCGGTGGTGGCCAGCAGCCGGTAGTGCTCGAAGATCGCCCGGCGCATCTGCAGCAGCTTGATGAGCTCCGCCAGCCTGCCTTCGTGGGCGATGAGGATCAGTGTCTTGCCGGCACCCATGGTCAGCCCCTCCAGGAACCGTCGAAACCGGGATCGAACACCTCCGCACCCGCGGCGCTCGTCGTCCCGGGTACCTCCGCCAGCTGCCGGTAGAGGTGGAGGTGGCCGGCGGCGAGCCGGCGGATGGCGCTCTCCACCCCGCCCTCCCGGGCCAGCGCCCGGCGCATCGACGCCAGGCGCTCCGGACCCTTCACCAGCCCCATCAGCGCCGCCGCGAGGGCCCGCATGTCGTCGTGGGCCGCGGTCACCCCGTGCACCCCCTCCCAGAATGCCGCCCCCTGGACCCGGTCGCTGCGCAGCACCGGCAGGCGGAACGCCGCGGCCAGGTCGAGCAGCGGGCTCCTGCACTGCTTCACGTAGGGCATGAGCAGCAGATCGGCCCCGGTGAACAGTCCCGCCACCGCGGCCGGCTCCACGTAGTGATCGAGCACCGTCAGGCGCAGCCGCCGGCGCACCTGCTCCAGCAGGGCCGGCTCCACCCCCCGCAACACCCCCTCGCCCGCCACCACCAGGTGCAGCGATGCCGGCCAGGACCCGCCCGCCAGCAGCCCGAGCAGGCCGTCCAGGCCCTTGCGGCTGCAGCCGTGGCCGAAGAACAGCAGCCGCAGCTCCGTCGCCTCCCGCGCCGGCAGGCCCGCCGGCTCCCGCCGCGGCATGTCGGGGTGGGCGAGCAGGTTGGGACTGCCGGGCAGCAGCACCACCCGCTCGCGGGAGGCGCCCAGCAGCTCCTCCAGGGCCCAGGCCAGGTGGCGGTCCCGCGCCACGATGCGGTCCACCTCCCCGTAGAGCAGCCGGAAGAGCGGCATCACCAGCCAGCGCCGCTCGTGGGGCAGGATGTTGTGGGGCGTGTAGACCACCCGCACGCCGCGGCGCCGGGCCCAGCGGGTGAAGGCGATGGCCGCCGGCGCGCCGTCCACCCACTGCAGGTGCACGATTTCCGGCGCAAAGGCGCGCACCGCCCGCGCCAGGCAGCGCCAGCCGCGCCAGCCCGAGGCCAGGCAGGCGGCCTTGGGGAAGGGCATCTCCCAGGCCGCCAGCTCGTCCCGGTCGCCGGTGAGCAGGCGCACCTGGTGGCCGGCCTGGTGCAGGCCCAGGGCCAGCGCGTGGGCGTAGTGGCACAGGAATCCGCGCCCCGATGCCTCCGCCAGCAGGATGCGCATGGCCGTTCTCCTCACAGCCCCGAGGCTTTGCGGAAATCCGCGTTGTAGTCGAGCTTCTTCGGCTCGCGCCGGTTCAGCTCGGCCAGCGCCCGCAGTTCGCGGCGCTCGGCGAACGCCGCGAGATCCGTCCACAGGAGTTGCCCGGCAAAGCCGAGCAGCTGCCGGTAGAAGGGCTGTATGGCGGCAGCGGCGGCCCGCCGGCACCAGCCCGGCACCCAGGGGCCGATCTCCTCCAGCAGGAATGACTCGCGCTGTTGCCGCCAGCGCGTCGCCGCGTCCGTATCCGCCCGCTCCAGGGCCTCGGCCTCGGCCCCGGCCAGCACCCCCACGAAGGCCAGCAGGGTGCCCACGTGGTCCGGAAACTCGCCGCTCTGGCGGCGTTGCCAGTCCCAGCCCGCGGCCCGGTAGGCCGCCATGGCCCGGTCGGCCGGCTCGCGGAACATGCACCCGGTCTCGAACACCGAGGCGAACGGGCTCACGCCTCCCGGCGCCACGAACAGCACCGTGTACTCCTCCGCCAGCGCCTCCAGCAGCGGCACGGCCGGGGCCTGCAGCAGCTCGGCATCCAGGGTCAGGCCGACCGCGGCCAGAGGCCCGGCGAGGGTGCCCCGCAGCAGTCCCAGCAGCGCCTCGTCCACCTCCTCCTCCAGGCAGCGGCCCACCAGCCCATAGAGCGCGGCCTGGGCCCGGCACTCGGCCAGCCGCTCCTCCTCCCCGGCCCCGGAGGGCCGGGTCTTCCGCACCGTCTGTGTCCGGGTCATCGCATCACTCCTCACTCCTCACTCCTCCCGCCTCACCCTTCACCCCTCACAATCCACTCAGTGGCTGCCGCCATGCAGCTCGGGCCTGGGGAGGTTGTCCCAGTCCACATCCACCTCCTGGTGGTTGGCCCGGTGCAGGTCGCCGGTGTAGGCGTAGCGCAGGGTCTCCTCGTAGTCCTTCAGGGACTGCTCCACGCTGGCCTTCACGTCGCCGTACTGATCGCCCGCCTCGGCCTTGCTCACGCTCACCACCGTGTCGAACCAGCCCTGGGAGCCGCCGATGGGGTCCACCGCCAGGCGGATGATGGGGTTCGGGTGAACCCCCTTGTCGTTCCACCAGACGTTGTTGGTGATGTCCGGGTCACCGCCCTGGGCCCACTCGGCGGCCTGCTCCCGGTTCCTGAGCTGGGCCAGCCGGCCGTAGGCGGCGTGGCCGCAGGCGGTGGAGACGGCGATGACCTCGGGATGGATGCCCTCGGTCACGTGGGCGCGGGTGACGAGGTAGCCCAGCGGCGAGGTGATGCGGATCAGATCCCCGTCGCCGATGCCCCTTGCCGCCGCGGCCTTCGGCCCGATCCAGGCCGGGTTCTTGTGATAGAGCTCGGCCAGGTACTTGATGGAAGCGGTGCGGCTCTGGGTGTGCACGTTCACCTTGTAGGTGACCAGCACCATCTCGCTCGGCTTCTTGTCGCGGGAGGGCAGCCGCTTGTAGACCGGCAGTGGGTTGAAGCCGTACTTCCTGAATCCCTCCTTGTAGATCTCGATGCGCCGCGAGGGGGTGCCGAAGCCCACGCAGTTGCGCCCGTTCACCTGCACGCCGATGGCGTGCCCGTCCTTGCGGATGGTGCCGTCGGCGTCCACCTCGGCGGCGGCCATCTCCGCGGGCGAGAGCTCCTTGGTGTGGAGACCGTACTCCGGCTCCACCTCGTCGCCGTTCTTGTCCACGATGCGGGCCGTACCGGGGTCCACCTTGCCGTAGACGGGCCACACCCCCTTGGCCTTCATGTAATCCCAGCCGCCCGCCTCCTTCAGGCCGGGGATGTTGTCGAGGTGGGCGCGCATCCACGCCTCCACCGTCTCGAAGGCGAAGTACCTGCGCACGCCGAGGTCCCCGTCCGGGTCCACCTTGCGGGCCACGTCGATGAGCGTCTGGCGGAACTCCTGGGTCCCGCCGAGGGGCTTCACCACCGGCTGGCGGATGGAGAGGCAGGGATAGAGGCCGCTCGGCATCGACTCCGGATCGTGGCGCTCCAGGTAGGTGACATCCGGGATGATCAAATCGGAGAGCTCGGTGGTCTCGGACATGTAGGGGCTGAAGGAGACCAGGAAGGGCACCTGCGACTCGTCGCTCAGGAAGTGCTTCCAGACATGGCTGGAGGGGTAGGTGTAGACCGGGTTGTCGTAGTAAGTCATCCACACCGACACCTTCGCCTCGCCCTTCATGATCATGTAGGGGGCGTGGGTGGAGACGTGGTGGGAGGCCAGCGGGTATTGCGGCGGGGCGGCGATGTTGCTGGCCGCCTCCGGCTGCGGCGGCACCGGCTCGGGCTGCGGCCAGCCCATGCCCCGCGGCAGGCAGTAGCCGCCGCGCTTCTCCACGTTGCCCGTGATGACGTTGAGCATGTGGATGGCCGCCTCCTGGTAGGCGCCCCAGAGATGCTTGCAGGGCCCGCGGTAGGAGAAGGTGGTGGCCGGCTTGGTGGTGGCGAACTCGCGGGCGATGCGGCGGATGGCGGCGGCCGGCACGCCCGACTCCTCCTCGGCGAACTCCGGCGTGTAGGGCTTCAGGTGCGCGATGAGCTCGGCCGCCGAGACGTTGGTCCAGTGGTCGACGAAGTCGGCGTCATGGAGCCCCTCGTTCATGATCACGTGGGCCATGGCCAGCGCGATGGCCGCGTCGGTGCCCGGGTAGGGGTAGAAGGCCTCGTCGGCGAAGCCCGAAGTGTTGGACATGCGCACGTCGAAGCTGACCAGCTTGGCCTTGTTGCCCACCACGCCGTCCACCAGGCGCTGGGCGTTGGGGTTCATGAAGTAGGCCGTCTCCAGGATGTTGGAGCCGAAGTTGAGGATGTACTTGGTGTTGGCCCAGTCGCAGGACTCGATGTCCGGCCCCCAGGAGGGCTCCAGCCCCACCTTCTTGGAGGACTCGCAGATGTTGGTGTGGTTGAGCATGGCGCTGGAGCCGAGCGCGTGCATGAACCGCTTCACCGCGCCGCCGGTGCGGTTGCGGCCCCACTTGAAGACGATCTCGTTGCGGATGGCCGGGTCGCGCTCGCGCTCGGCCCGCTCGATCACCTCGCGCAGCTTCTGCCCCAGCAGGGTGGTGGCCTCGTCATAGGAGATGCGCTTCCACTTGCCCTCGCCGCGCTTCCCGGTGCGCAGCAGCGGGGTCATGATGCGGTCCGGATCGTAGACATGGAGGAAGCCCGAGTTGCCCTTGGCGCACAGCTTGCCGCGGGTGTTGGGGTGGTCCATGTTGCCCTCGAGCTTGACGATGCGGCCGTTCTCCACGTAGGCCACGCCGCCGTCCTCGATGTTGCACGCCAGGCAGGTGTAGGGCACCGCCTGGCGCTCGGCGCCGGTGGTGGCCGAGAAATCCTGTCCGCCGAGGGACTGCTCCATGGCCACGAGCCGGCGGCTGCCCAGGGCGAAGGTGCCTGCCGCCGCGCCGACGGCCGTGCCGAGCTTGATGAAGTCGCGGCGGTTGATGTATCCGAAGTCACTCATGGTCGTCTCTCCCCGAGCCTGGAATCAGTAGTAGATCTGGGTCAGCTGGCCGGCGTAGATGAACACCGCGCGGAAGGTGTAGGCCCCCACCGCCGCCAGCACCGCCGCCAGGGTGAGCAGGGCCGGGTTGCGACCCAGCCGTGGCGTCGCAACGATGGCGAGCGGCGCCAGGATTCCCACCACGAAGGTCAGCCCCCAGTACTCCAGCCCGAAGCGGGTGTTGATGATCTGCCAGGCCTGCTGCTGCTCCTCGGAGCCGTACATCAGCACCACCCACTCGGCGAGGAACAGCGCCAGGGTCACTGCCAGCGCCAGGTAGAGGAAGGCGTGCAGGAACTCCACGGTCTGCGCGTTCATCTGCCCGCGCACGAGCTGCACCACCGCCACCACCGCCGTGCCCGAGCTGATGGAGAGGATCACGAACAGCAGCGGAATGGTGGGATTGCTCCACAGCTCGCGGGCCTGGTTGACCATCAGGTCGAGGCCCGTGTAGAGGGGCATGGAGAGCGCCAGCAGGGCGCCCAGGATGCCGGTCAGGCGCATCAGCCCCGCCTGGTTCCTCAGCAATCCGTACAGGAAGCCGAGGATGCAGACGCCGAACAGGGGCAGGAACAGCGAGCCCCAGGACAGCGGCGAGGTCCAGTGGAAGTGGATGATGGGGTAGAGGAAGCGCCCCGGCTGGCCGAGATCCATGATCAGCAGCGGTCCGCAGACGGCGAGCAGAACGAGGCTGATCACCATCCCCAGCCGCTGGAACGGCTCCATGGAACGGGCCACGCCGCCGAAGACATTGCCGAACACCGCCGGTGCCGCCGCGTAGACGAACACCATGGCCGCGGTGCCGATGAGAAAGAAGTAGACGGGAATCTCGCCCCCCCAGGGGGCGATGTTGTATTCCATGAACTCGAACATGGAGAACCCTCCTCAGAGCACGCCGGAGAAGAACTTGCTGCCGCGGTTGTGGCGGTAGAAGGCTTCCGCGTCGGACCGCGCCGCATAGGACTCCGGCGCACTGAAGACCTGCTCGGTCATCACCCGCTCCGGCTTGATGTAGTAGACCTGGGGCGCGGTGCCCTTCTCTGGCTTGAGCACTACCACCTGGTGCTGGGCGACCAGGCGCGACACCTCGCTGTCGGGATCGTTGAGGTCGCCGAAGATGCGCGAGCGGCCGAGGCAGGTCTGCACGCAGGCGGGCAGCAGCCCCTCCTCCACCCGGTGCTGGCAGAAGGTGCACTTGTCCACCACGCCGCCGATCTTCACCCGGTCCCGGTTGCCCGGCAGCACGTGGCGGGCGTTGTAGGGGCAGGCAGCGATGCAGGTACGGCAGGCGATGCAGCGCTCGTAGCGCTGCAGCACGAAGCCGTCCTCATGCTTGTAGGTGGCCTCGGTGGGGCAGTTGCGCACGCACGGCGGGTTGTCGCAGTGGTTGCACAGCCGCGGCATGAAGTGGCGCTTGGTGTTGGGGAAACGCCCCGTGTCCTTCACCTTGACGATGGTGCGCCAGACTCCGAGGGGCACGTCGTATTCGGCCTTGTCGGCACAGACACAGGCCATGCAGCCGATGCAGCGTCGCAGGTCGATGACCATGGCCCAGCGCTTCTTGCCGGGCATGCCCAAGGACGGCGGCGCCTGGAGACCCACAGGCATGTCGAATCCTCCCCTGACACAGTGTTGATAAAGGATCCGGGTCGGGTGATGGCATCAGCGCCTCACCGTCCTGCCGGACCAACAGTCCCGGGGCAACCATTGCAGGGGCCGTGCCAGCGGCGGTGATTGGGTGGATTTCCCTTTCTTTACGCGGGGTTTTGAACGGGGGCTGAAGCCGGGAGAGATCCCTTGGCGTTTGCATGGTTACCGCAGGGTAACAACCATGCCACGATTGGGGTTACCGGATGGTGACGCCGCGACAGGGAGGCGGAGTGACGGGCGAAGGGAAACCGGCGCCGGGCACATCGCCCGTGACAGTGAGTGCGTGAGTGCGTGAGTGCGTGAGTGCGTGAGTGCGTGAGTGCGTGAATGCGTGGGTGCGTGAGTGCGTGAGTGCGTGAGTGCGTGAGTGCGTGAGTGCGTGAGTGCGTGAGTGCGTGAATGCGTGAGTGCGT